>OJKJ01000026.1_pt1 | contig 128426 bp, 128 predicted proteins | sample 1596491 | NCBI WGS metagenome assembly OJKJ01 (sample SAMEA4350160, study PRJEB24818) | metagenome | biome: human; feature: gut; material: faeces | place: Denmark | collected 2013-09
TTTGCCCATGGGTTAGTATGTTCCCCATATCCGGCTTCCTTCAGATTCCACCTCACGATGGACACCCTTGCCTTCGGCTATATCCTTCCCACTACCGGGCGGATTCCGGACTTGCACCGGTTAGAAACGTGCGCCGCCGGGCGCACCCCAGAGAGGGATACCGATAATGGCATACCGGTATTCCTTTTTTGTATCTACCCACAATCGCCCGGCCGTGGTATGATGTAATCGTTAAAGAAATAACAAAAGTGATGGACCCGGAGAGAACCGGTGATGTCACCGCTAATAAATTTTGTGCAGAAAAGGAGAGGTTGACAATGAGATTCACATTACCGAGAGATCTGTACCATGGAAAAGATGCACTGGAAGCGCTTAAGACGCTGACCGGCAAAAAAGCGATTGTCGTAGTGGGCGGCGGCTCCATGAAGCGTTTCGGCTTCCTGGACAAAGTCGTGGACTACTTAAAAGAAGCTGGCATGGAAGTCCAGCTGTTTGAGGGCGTAGAGCCTGATCCTTCCGTTGACACTGTGATGAAGGGCGCCGAGGCCATGCGGCAGTTCGGTCCCGACTGGATCGTTGCCATCGGCGGCGGATCCCCCATCGACGCAGCCAAGGCCATGTGGGCGTTCTACGAGTACCCGGAGACCACCTTCGAGGATCTGATCACACCGTTCAGCTTCCCGACCCTGCGCACCAAAGCAAAATTCTGTGCGATTCCCTCCACTTCCGGCACTGCCACCGAGGTTACCGCATTTTCCGTTATCACCGACTACAACAAGGGGATCAAATATCCGCTGGCGGACTTCAACATCACCCCGGATATCGCCATTGTAGACCCGGCCCTGGCCGAGACCATGCCCAAGAAGCTGACCGCTCACACCGGTATGGACGCCATGACCCACGCCATCGAGGCGTACGTTTCCACCCTTCACTGCGAATACACCGACCCGTTAGCGCTCCATGCCATCGAGATGATTAACGAGTATTTGATCCCATCTTATAACGGGGATATGGAAGCCCGCGATAAGATGCATGACGCCCAGTGCCTGGCCGGTATGGCGTTCTCCAACGCTCTGTTGGGAATCGTCCATTCCATGGCCCACAAGACCGGCGCAGCATATTCCGGCGGCCACATTGTTCACGGTTGTGCAAATGCAATGTACCTGCCCAAAGTAATCAAGTTCAATGCCAAAGAACCTGAGGCCGCTGCCAGATATGCTAAGATCGCCAGATTCATCGGTTTGACCGGCACCACGGACGAAGAGCTGACCACCGCCCTGATCGGACGCCTGTTGGAAATGAACAAGGCGCTGGAGATTCCCACCTGCATAAAGGATTACGAAGGAGGAATCATCGACGAGAAGGAATTTATGGATAAGCTGCCGAAGGTTGCGGAACTGGCCGTAGGCGACGCCTGCACAGGCTCCAACCCCAGAACCATCAACCCGGACCAGATGGCGAAGCTGCTGAAATGCTGCTTCTATGACGAGGAAGTTGATTTCTAATCGCTTCCATTCCTATTGGGAACAACCTATAAACGGTTTGTTTTTTACTGCCTCACAGGAAAGGCGGAAAGCGCAAGGGCTTTCCGTCTTTTCTAATGTTAAATGTAGTGGGCCGGCGGCCCAGATAGCAAACAATTGTTTTAATTAAAAATTCAAAAGGCTGGCATCACGGTCATCGTGTAAATCACATAACAGACCATTAACACAACCGATATCAGCCATCCCTGCTTAAACAATGATTTGATATCATATCCGCCAGCCCCCATGCACATGGGAATCGCCGGAGTGGCCAGTGGAGTCAGAAATGCAGTCAAACAACCTGCCGTCACCAGAATCATCAATCCCACCGGATTTCCGCCAAGAGACTGACAGGTAAGCAGGCAAATCGGTACAAAAATATTCATAACTCCCTGATTTAACATAAACTGCGTTAGAATAAAGGGAATGATAAAGAACAGCGCACCCAAAATGTAGTTGTTATGGGTTCCTCCCACTGCGGATGAGAGCCATCCGCCCACTACCTCGCCGGCGCCTGTGGCCTGCAATGCATTTGCCAGCGCCAGTGCGCCGGAATAAATAAACGCAACCGACAGATTCATAGATAAAATTGCCTCTCTCTCCGAAAGCACCCCAAAAACGACCTCCATCGCACCAGCCACCAAACATACCTTCCACGGTTCGATTCCAATTTGGCTATTGAAAATCAGCAGGATAATTGTAATAAAGAAAATGATAACGCCGGCCTTGTCCGCCAACGGCTTCAGGCTTTTTTTCTCCGAGCCGGAGCCAATTTCACCCGCAATCGGAATAATTGGCTGATCCGGGGCGATTTTCGGGGCGATCAAGTAGGCCCAGGCCGGTATAATCAAAAGCATAGGCCAACGGGCTTTTGTAAAATCAGTGGCCTGAATCGCAATTCCCGTAAAATTGTACGCTTCCAGATACCCATTGTACTGTCCGGTTGCCGTTATGGAATAGCCAAACGGAAGGATTGCACAGCAGCCGATGCAGACGACCACAAGGGCAAACATTACTTTAGATGGACTGACTTTATAGGACTTGCACATCTGATTGCACAGTGGACATACGATTGCAAATGCAACCATAGGGCTGGTGACAAAATTGGTCAGCAATACTGCAAGAATTATGTACCCCAGCCATGCCTTCTTAAAAGAACCACCGGATATACGGATAACCCAAGCAGAAAGCTTATCCACAAAACTTGTTTTTCCCAGGGCGGCCGATACCACAAACATGCCGCAAATAATCACGGTATTGGTGTTGGAAAAACCGGCCAGGGCAGTGGCGCCATCCAGACAATTTGTCAGAATCAGCGCTGCCATGGTGAGAAGCGCTGTGATCGCCATAGGAAACAGATTTAGCGCATAGCATACAATCGAACATGCGAATATTATAATACACACTATCATTGGATTCATATTATTTATCCTCCGTTAATTCAAACATTTTTATGATTTCCTGAAATACATCTCTCTGAGCATTCTTCCAATCAGCCATCTGGTTGACCAGAAATCCATGTACACTATTCGGATAATAAAACATTACCGCCTGAACGCCAGCCTCACAGAGCCGGTAAAAAAACTGCATATTTTCGGTGCGGAGTTCATCTAATCCCCCTTCGACAATGACTGTTGCCGGAAGCTTTTTCAATTCACTTTCCGAAGCGAACAACGGCGATACTTTCCAATCCCCGGTATTCGCTCCCATCGCATAGCAATCCGTATAAAAATGGTAGAGCGTCTTACGCCCGTCGGGAAAGCTGTCCGCTTTATCCTCTGGACTGGTATGAAGATCCAGCCAGCTATAGCTTAAAATCTGTCCCTGCGGCCTATAAATCCCATCCTTCAATCTCAGAGCAGAGACCAATGCAAGATTACCTCCCGAGCTTTGACCGCAGAGAATATAGCGGCTGTCAAGTCCCAGAATTTCCTGTTTTTCAAACAAATATCGGATAATCGCCTCGATCTCATCCAATGCATACGGATAGGGGTATTGAGGTGCCAGATGATAGTCAATAGAAATCGCTGCACAGCCTGTCTGAAAGGCAAGCCTGCGACAGAATAAAATATCCCGTTCCCCATGATTCCGTACCATTCCGCCGCCATGTAAGTTGACCACAAAAGGAATCCTGTTACCGGCTGCCTTTGGTTTCACAATATAAAAATGGATATCCTGAAAATGATCCAGTTCCAGGCGTACCTCGTCCACTACCGTCACAGCATCCAATTCATCCATTCCCGCAAACTGAAAGATAGCCGGTGTGTTCTTCCGCATTTCATCTGCTTTCTGATATAAATCTTCCCGTCTCATTTTTCTCACCAGTCTCTTACAGATCCGTCAAAGCTGAAATGCGCGTGATTCTGGGCCCGGTCCCGGGCAGGAAAAAGTTCCGTCACATTTTCCGCCAGTTCTATGCCAATACCTGGCCGGTCAGGTACAATCAGACAGCCATGATGTACCCGAATGGGTTCCTTTACCATGGCATCTTCCGCGCCGTTCATCATAAAGCTGGGCAATTCCATGATCCCTACATTGGAAATGCAGGCGCACAGCTGCAAGCAGGCCGCCGTCGATACCGGTCCCAACGGATTGTGTGGAATCACCAACACATTATTGGCTTCCGCCATAGCCGCCACCTTGCGAGAGGCGTTGATTCCACCGATGGCACACACATCAGGACGTACATACCTCGCCGCATCTCTGCGTAGCAACGCTTGAAACTCATTAAAGTAAATGAACCGCTCTCCGGTTGCGATCGGAATTGTCGTTTTTCCCGCCACATAAGCCATGGCATCCACATCATCCGGTGTAATCGGATCCTCCAACACCATAGGACGCAAAGGTTCCACTGCCTTCGCAAATGCAACCGCCTCTGGAACGCTCATGCAGCGATGGACCTCAAGTATCAGATCAAAATCCATTCCTACCGCTTCCCTGACGCTGCGGACCTTATCGACAGCAATCTCCACCTTGTTGGCAAAGAACTCTCTCTCCCCGTGCTCCGTAGTAGCATCCTCCGGAAGAAAAATCTTACTGGCCGTGAACCCCTGCTCTTTAAGCCGCGCAAACTCCTCGGCAATTTCCTGGCTGCTCTTGTTAAAGTCACTGAGGCCACTGCAGTAGGTACGGACTTTATTCCTGGTTTTACCGCCGAGTAACTCGTATACCGGCACTCCCAGAGCTTTACCTTTAATATCCCAGAGCGCGATTTCCAGCGCGCTGATCGCACTCATCAGTACACTCCCTCTGAAATACATAGCCCGATACATATTCTGGTAATGATGTTCGATCTGGAAGGGATCCTGCCCGATCAGAAATTCCGAGAACTTCCTCACCGCACCTGCTGTCGCATCCAAAAATCCCCAGTTTCCCGCCTCCCCCAGTCCCGTGATACCCATATCCGTGTGAACCTTAACAAACAAATAATGTTTTGCTGCGATCAGTTCCACATCTGTGATTCTCATATGCCCTACCTCCTGTCTTTTTGATGATTATATGGGGAATTTTTATATTTAGCTATCCAATTTTTTTTAATAATTTCAAAATTATAATGGTGATTATTTAGATCCATTATGTTATGCTTATTAAAGTAGATAACTATTGGCTCTCTATATCTCTAGCTTTTTCGGATAGCGATTTTTATTCTGTTGGCAAATTTTAAGATGCTAAATTTAGAGAATAAATTTTTTCAATCCAAATATTTCACATCAGGAGGGAAACCTATGAAAAAAAGCAAAACAACTGTCAACACCATTGGAACGCTTCCGGTTGACGAGAGTGTCAGCGTAATTCTGACAGACAGTGAGGGGGGTATTCTCCTTGAGTCCTATGCTTACGAGGTGGGCTTTTTTCGTTTCAACTGGCATCCTTCACTTGAAATCATGCTCGTACTCGAGGGAAAGCTGACCGCATATTCAGAACAGGGGGTTTTTGAACTGCAGGAGGATGATCTTTTGGTAATCAATCCAAATATCGGGCATGCCAGCATGCTTCAGTCGCCGCGCACGGTCGCCCTGGTCATTCACATATCCCAAGCCTATCTGGAACAGTTATGTGGGAATGCCGCGATTCCAAATCTGACCTGCTACAGCGCTTCAGAAGCTGATCGGTCATTTTTAAAACCGCTTCGCGCCAGCATCGCTGCTATTTACACCACGTTGTCGGAAAAGTCACAAACAGGAAAACTATTTACGCAATCACAAATCTACGCACTACTTTCGTTTCTGTTGAGATACAACGCCGACAATGATCTCTGTCCGAAGGAGCAGCGTCAGAAAGCTGAGCAGCAGAAACTGATTCATACCATGGTAAAATATGTCAATCACCATTTTCGTGATAAAGTCACATTAAGTCATCTGGCAGAATTATCCGGTATGAATCTCTGTTATGTCTCAACCTTCTTCAAGGCGCATACCGGAGTGGGATTTCAGGATTATCTGACCAGAAAACGTTTAGCCTATGCCGCATACCAGATTAATAACACGGAAGATTCAATTGCTGATATTGCCATGGATTCTGGATTCCCGGACGTAAAAGCCTTCAATCAGGCGTTTCGTAAATATTTCAACTTGAGCCCTGGACATTATCGAAGTGAGCTCACAAAGAAGGAAGATTGCAATGTAGAAAGCCTCTTTCCGGTAAGGCTTTCCGGGACTGATCCACTTGTACGTCAAAAGTTATCGGAGTATCTGGATATGCCGTTAAAAATGAGTGATTATCTTTCCCAAGCGTAGTTTTATGGATAATTTTTTTCTGATTCCAGTATATAAAGAATACACCTGTTTTGTAAAATACGAAAAACCTGTACCGATACAACCTCAGGTTATTTCCGCTTGTAACACCCTGATTAGGGAATAACCTTAAGTTACACCGGTAAAGGTTTTATATATTTTACAAAGTTCCCCCATTCTATGTATATTAAAAATAGCGAATGTTATCTGAAATGTAGAATAGACGGAGGGACTTTTATGCTGAACAGTTATCTGATAAAGCACGCTGATATTATGGATATTTTTACCGGTGACCGCGAGCGGAAGGATATTCTCGTAGAGAATGGAATGATTACTGCCATGGGAGATTCCATCACCTGTACGGCTGTAGAGACCATCGATGCCTCGGGTTTTATCGTCACCCCCGGCTGGGTCGATGATCACGCACATCTGTATTATGATGCCCCCAATCACATCGGTGTCAATCCACAAACTTATTTTTTACCCTACGGTGTCACTTACGCGATAGATCCTGGTACCGCCGGTGCGGACGATTTTCGGTCATTCCGGGAATATGTACGCTGGAATACGGACTTAAAGTATCGATCCTACTTAAACATATCTAAAATTGGCATACCCATTTATGGATATGATCTGACGGATATGTCTAATCTGAATGAAGCCGCGTGCAGGAATACGTTCCGCGAATTTCATGAGGAACTCATCGGTCTCAAGGTAAGAATCACAAGCAATATGTGTGCCAATCCGCTGAAAGCGCTGGAAACGATCCGCAAGCTGTGTGATGAACTGGATACACATTTTTGCGTTCATGCCACAAGATGTGATCTCCCGACAGAGAGCATTTTGAGTTTTTTGAAAAAAGGAGACATGATAACACACAGCTATGCCAGAACCTCATCCGGAATATTGGATGAGAACGGCCATATCAGAAGATGTGTTTGGGAAGCACGCGATCGGGGCGTTATTTTCGATATGGGTCACGGAATCAACAGCTTTAGCTTTTCCACTGCCCGTGAGGCAGTGAAGCAAGGTTTTCATCTGGACACGATTTCAACTGATCTGCACATATCGGACGTCAGCGGGCCTGTATATGACATGCCTACTACCCTCTCTAAATTCTTAGCCCTTGGCGTAGAACTGACCGAGGCAATTCGGATGGTTACCGTAAATCCGGTAAAATTGCTGGGTCTGTCCGATAAATCCTTATCTGTAACTCCGGGAGAACCGGCGGACTTTACGGCCTTTGAGATTAAGAAAGGTGATTTCCGTTATGTGGATTGTCATGGCGAAATTCTGGAAAGCTCTATATCATTGGAATCCAAATTCACTTGTGTCGCAAATAAAATATACACGCCCAGAATGAGGCGAGAGCCAAACCGAGCCATTGGAAATGCCGCCATTCAAGAGCGGCTGCAACAAAAGGATGGTAAAATAACATGACCATTATACAACTGCAATACTTTCAGGCAGTCTGCGATACCGGCAACATCAAAACTGCCTCCGCGCAATTACATGTATCACAGCCCGCCGTTTCAAACCCAAAAGGAACCGTTCCTACCGAAGATGGGTTGAATTTTTTTCATAGTGTAAAAGATCTTCTATTCCATTTTGAACAGCTGTACCAGATCGCGGCGGATATTTCCGCCTCTCATCAAAAACTGAGATGCGGCATTTCACCCATGGTAGGGAGCTGCATTTTCCCCCATATTTATAACGAGTACCATAAACGCTATCCGGAAATTCAGGTGGAAATGATAACTGAAAAAGGCATTTACAGCCTGTATGATATGCTGCAAAAAGATCAGCTGGATGTGCTTTTGGTCCCCGGGCTGGATATTCCTGAAACGTTCGCCTCCTATGTCATTCGGGAAGAGCGGCTGCTTTTTTGTATTAGCCAAAAATATATGTCCGGCTGCCAGGATACGATAACAGCAGTCGAACTCAGCAAAATTCCGTTGGTCATTATGCCCCCAGGACATTTACAGCATAAGTTGGTTATGAATTTTTTCCAATCCAATCATCTGGAACCCAATGTTTTATTATATACACATCAGCTGAACGTCATCCGGAATTTTATCACAGCCGGAACTGCCGGTGGCTTTTTATACGACAGCTATGTGGCGGACGGACTGCCTTCGGATCTTATGACATTTGATATTCATATGCCCAGAATCCCCTTTACGCTGGTATGGAAAAAGGAGGGGTATCTATTCTCATCTGCAAAAGACTTTATCCATACGGTAAAATCCTATTCATAACCGCACTTTTTACATCATAGCAAATCAACTGCGCAGCAGTTTGCGGACGACTTCATCTCCAACCTGTTGTGTCGTGGCTGTACCTCCCAGATCCGGCGTCAGCACCTTTTTTTCTAAAAGCATTTCCTCTATAATCGCGAGGAGTCGATCCGCCCATTCTTTATGTCCGAAAAACTCAAGCATCTGGCTGGCCGACCATACTGTAGCCAACGGATTTGCCATTCCCTGCCCCGCAATGTCCGGCGCAGACCCATGAATCGGCTCAAACATGGACGGATATTTCCGTTCAGGATTCAAATTTGCTCCGGCCGCCAGCCCCATGCCACCGTAAATCGCCGCTCCCAGATCAGTCAGGATATCCCCAAAAAGGTTGGAGGTGACGACAATCTGGAACCGCTTGGGGTCCTTTACCATAAACATGCTTGCAGCATCAACCAGATAGGAATGGGTCTCCACATCTGGATACTCCTCCGATACCTCTTTAAAAATCTGATCCCAAAACACCATGGAATAGTTTAAGGCATTTCCTTTGCTGATGCCGGACAGCGTCTTTTTCTGGGCGCGTGCCATTTCAAATGCGTATCGGATAATTCGCTCGCATCCAACCCGCGAAAAAACGCCGTCTTGTATAACTACCTCATTTGGTTTTCCCTTAAATAGCCAGCTTCCACTTCCCGCATACTCCCCTTCGCTATTTTCCCGGATAAACAACATATCGATATCTTCGGTTTAACGTCTTTAAGAGGGCACGGCGCTCCTTTCAGAAGCTTAACCGGACGCAAATTTACATACTGGTCAAAGCTTTTTCGGATAATAAGAAGGAGATCCCATAATGAGATATGATCAGGTACTCCGCGATATCCTACTGCCCCAAGAAAAATTGCGTCAAATGCCTTTAGCTGTTCGATTCCGTCAACCTCCATCATACGTCCATACTTCAGATAGTATTCACACCCCCATGGAAAATTCGTAAATTGAAAACGAAATGTTCCATCCAGTTCAGAAATCCGGTTTAAAATTTTTACGCCTTCTGCTAAAACCTCCGGCCCAATTCCATCCCCTGCAATGACCGCAATTTTGTGTTCCTTCATTTGTTATAGCCCCTTTCTTTTTGCTGCGCGCAAATCTGCCTCTTACGTTTCATAGTTAATAATTACCATATACCGGTAATTTTGTAAAATATCAAAATGTAAGACCCTTCCAACTAAAGGCTATATCAATTGGTTATCCGGCTCCTCTGCCGCAGCAAGATCCGTTCCACATGCCGCAAAAACCCGCAGGTCCCGATCACCAGAAACAGTTCCAGAAAGCTGGTGATAAACCCCGCCGCAAACAGCAGAACCAGAGACAGCGCCGCGATCCCCCACATGGCTCCCCAGGCTTCCCTAAAAAGCCGACGGTTCTTCACGCTCAGATCGCGCAGGAACGCCACCAGGGCGGCGGCCAGCAGGATGGGCGAGAAGAACGCCAGAATCACGTGCAGCGCCGCCTCCCCAGGCTCCTGTTCCGGCAGGTAGGGAATCATCACAGCGGTCATGATAAAAATCCCGGCCGCAGCCAGCAGCCATCTCCCGGCCGCTCCCCGGTAACGGCCCAGCTGAAATAAATACAACATATACCGGTAATAATAGATTCCCGTGATCCATCCCCAGAGCATCAGAAGGCCCCGGCGTCCGCCGGTGTTTCCAAGCACCGACAGATTGGTGTCGAACCAGTTTCCCAGTGAGGCCAGAAAAATGGTCAGCCCCGGCACAAGATATATCGTAAACAGATCGTATTTTCCCCGGAAATGCCGGTTTCCCGCTTCCATATTCTCCGCCTCCTCTCAGATATCCGATGGAACCCAGGCTGCGCCGGCGTTCCATTACAATCAATTAAAGGAGCGGACCTGCCGGCATCAGTCTGCCGGTCGGCCGCTCCTTATCATTATCTGAAGAAGGCGTTTCTTTTACACTTGAATCATTTTCCTGAAAAGGCGATCTCAATCCATGGTTTTTAACAGTTTTTCCACGCTGGTCAGCTTCACACACAACGAGAACAACTCGGTGGCGGTGATCAGGTCGCCTAATGGCGGATAGGTGGGCGCGATGCGGATGTTGCGGTCGTCGGGGTCCTTGCCGTAGGGGTAGGTGGCGCCCGCACCGGTCATCACCACGCCGGCCTTTTTACATCTGGCCACAATCTCCTTTGCACAGCCGTCCAGGGAGTCGAAGGAGATGAAGTAGCCGCCCTTGGGCATGGTCCACTCGCCGATTCCCAGGCCGCCCAGCTCCCGCTCCAGAATCTCCTCAACAGCCTCAAATTTGGGGCGGATGATGTCCGCGTGTCTGCGCATATGCTCCACCATGCCATGGATATTCCGGAAGAAACGCACGTGGCGCAGCTGGTTCACCTTGTCGTGTCCGATGGTCTGGAACTTCAGCTGGCGCTTGATGTCCTCCAGGTTGTTTAAGGAAGCCGCGATGCAGGCGATTCCGGAACCCGGGAAGCTGATCTTGGAGGTGGAGGCGAATTTGTACACCAGGTCGGGATTACCCGCGCGCTTGCACTCCGCCAGAATCTCGATCAGATGATCCTGGTCGTGGTCGTATAAGTGGTGAACGCCGTAGGCGTTATCCCAGTAGATCCTGAAATCCGGGGCCGCCGGTTTCAGGCGGGCAAAACGGCGCACCGTCTCGTCGGAGTAGGAATAACCCTGGGGATTGGAGTATTTGGGCACGCACCAGATTCCCTTGATGGCGGAATCCGTGGAGACCAGCTCCTCCACCATATCCATATCCGGGCCATCCTTGGTCATGGGCACGTTGATCATCTCAATTCCGAAATACTCGGTAATGGCAAAATGCCGGTCATATCCGGGAACGGGGCAGAGGAATTTCACCTTATCCAGCTTGCACCAGGGGGTGTTTCCCATGACGCCGTGGGTCATGGAACGGGACACGGTGTCGTACATCACGTTCAGGCTGGAGTTGCCGTAAATGATGATCAGATCGGGATTGACTTCCATCATATCGGCCAGAAGCTCCTTAGCCTCGTCGATACCGGTCAGAACGCCGTAGTTGCGGCAGTCCGTGCCGTCCTCGCAGGTCAGGTCGTCATTGCTGCTCAGCACATCCATCATTCCCATGGATAAGTCCAGCTGCTCCACGCTGGGCTTGCCTCTGGACATATCCAGCCTCAGATCCTTTCCCTGCATCTCGCGGTACTGGGCTTTCAGTTCCTTGCGCAGCGCAATCAATTCTTCTTTGGTCATCTCCGCATATGGCTTCATAATTTCCTCCTCATGATCATCTCTTCCATTTTTGTTGCCGGTGTGCAGACATTTGTCCTCGTACCATCTACACTTTCCTGCATTGTAACCAAGCATATCACTAACCGGTTGGTCCGTCAATACAAAATTTTCTTATATTGATAAAAGTACGGCTTATAAGCTGATTTTATACATTGTTGTTTGCTTATGGCCGGGCGGTTCCCAGCAGTTCCCGCACCAGGCGGTTGACCAGGGCCGGGTCGGCTTTTCCCTTCATGGCGCGCATGGTCTGGCCCACCAGAAAGCCCATGGCCTTCTCCTTGCCGTTTCTGTAGTCCGCCACGGACTGGGGATTGGCCTCCAGCACCGCTTCCACCGCGGCCCGCAGGGCCCCCTCGTCGCTGACCACCTTTAACCCCTTCTCCTCCACATACCGCTCCGGGTCCACGTCATTTAAAAAGATCTCCTCGAATACGGTCTTGGCCACATTCCGGTTGACCACGTTTTGCTCCACCAGCCCGATCAGAGCCGCTAAGTGGGCGGGAGTAAAATGCATCCGGTCCGGGTCCATCTCATGTTCCTTCAAAAGCCTCATGGCCTCCACCATCAGCCAGTTGGAAACCTCCTTGGGCCTGCCGCAGATGGCCGCCGTCTCCTCGAACAGATCCGCCATCCGCTTGGAACCGGTGATCAGCTCTGCGTCGTAGCGGGGCAGACCAAACGCTTCCATATAATAGGAAATCTTTTCCGTGCGCATCTGAGGCTGCGCGGCCTTCACCCGGCTGATCCACTGATCGCTTATGACCACCGGCGGCAGGTCCGGGTCCGGGAAATACCGGTAATCCTTTGCGTCCTCCTTGGAGCGCATGGCCTTGGAGCTTTCCTTGTTGTCGTCCCAGCGGCGGGTCTCCTGAACCACGGCCCTGCCCTCCTCCAACAGCTCGATCTGGCGTTTCCGCTCCCCCTCGATGGCTCTGGCAATCGCCTTGAAGGAGTTTAAGTTCTTCATCTCCGTGCGGGTGCCGAACTCCGGCGCTCCGAGCTCCCGCACGGACAGGTTCACATCCGCCCGCATGGAGCCCTCCTGGAGCTTACAATCCGATGCGCCCAGGTACTGAATGATCAGACGCAGTTTTTCCAGGTAGGCGATGACCTCGGCCGCGTTTCGCATGTCCGGCTCGGACACGATCTCGATTAACGGCACGCCGCTGCGGTTGTAGTCCACCAGGGAACAGTCCTCCCACTCGTCGTGAATCAGTTTTCCGGCGTCCTCCTCCATGTGGATCTCGTGGATGCCCACCTTTTTACTGCCGCCGGACTCCGTCTCGATCTCCAGCCATCCGTCGTGGCAGATGGGCAGGTACAGCTGGGAAATCTGATAGTTCTGGGGATTATCCGGATAGAAATAGTTTTTGCGGTCAAATTTGCAATACTGGTTGATCTGGCAGTTGGTCGCCAGGCCCACGGCCAGGGCGTACTCCACCACCTGGCGGTTTAACACCGGGAGGGAGCCGGGCATCCCGGTGCACACCGGGCAGGTGTGGGTGTTTGGCGCGCCTCCGAACTGCGTGGAGCAGGAGCAGAATATTTTCGTCCTGGTCGCCAGCTCCACATGGACTTCCAGACCGATCACGGTCTCATACTGTTTGCTCATATGCGTTTCCCCCTTCCCGCGGCGTCTGTGCCCGACGCCGTCAAATCCGGTTTTCCCCAGGTTCTGGTGCGCTCGTAGGCGTAGGCCGTGCGGATGATCTCTTTTTCCTTGAAGCAATCCCCGGTCAGCTGCACGCCGATGGGCAGCCCTTTGGAATCCAGGCCGCAGGGCAGGCTCACGGCGGGCAGGCCCGCCAGGTTGGCGGAGATGGTGTAAATATCACCCAGATACATTTTTAACGGGTCCGACAGGGAACTGCCCAAAAGCGGCGCAGTGCCTGGCGCCGTCGGCCCCAGGATCACGTCAAAACGTTTGAATGCCTTGTCGAATTCCGCCTTGATCAGCGCCTTGGTGCGCAGGGCTTTTAAATAATAGGCGTCGTAGTAGCCGGAGCTGAGCACAAAGGACCCAAGCATGATACGCCGCTTCACCTCCGGCCCGAAGCCCTCGGAGCGCGTTCTCTTGTACATACTGTGAAGGTCCTCATAGTCCGGGGTGCGGTAGCCGTATTTCACGCCGTCGAACCGGGACAGGTTGGAGCTGGCCTCCGCGGAGGCGATCACATAGTAGGCGGGGATGGCGTACTCCACCAGACCCAGGTCAAATTCCTCCACCAGCGCGCCCTTCTCCCGCAGCGCCTGGGCCGCGTCCAGCACAGCCTTTCGCACCTCCGGGTCCAGGCCCTCGCCGAAATAGTCCCGGGGCAGGCCAACGCGCAGCCCTCTGACGTCGTCCTGAAGCACGGCGGTGAAATCGCAGTCCTTCCGGTCCATGGAGGTGCTGTCCCTGGGGTCGTGACCGGAAATGGCCTCCAGAGCCGCTGCGCAGTCCGAAATATTTCCGGCCACCGGCCCCACCTGGTCCAAGGAGGAGCCGTAGGCGATCAGGCCCCAGCGGGATACCGTCCCGTAGGTGGGTTTGATGCCGGTCACGCCGCAGAAGGAGCTGGGCTGGCGGATGGAGCCGCCGGTGTCCGAGCCGAGGGCCAGAAAGCACTCTCCCGCCGCCACTGCCGCGCAGGAGCCGCCCGAGGAGCCGCCTGGCACATGGTCCCGGTTCCAGGGATTGCGGGTCTGGCCGAAATACGAGGTCTCCGTGGTGCTTCCCATGGCGAACTCATCCATGTTGGTCTTGCCCAGAATCACGGCCCCGGCCTCCTCCAGTTTCTGTACCGCATAAGCGGTGTAGGTGGGCACAAAGTTTTCCAGTATCCTGGAGCTGCACGTGGTCTTTAAGTCCTTGGTGCAGAGATTATCCTTAATTGCCACCGGCACTCCGGCCAGAGGGCCGGTGAGTTCTCCCGACTCGATGCGGCGCTGGACTCTCCCGGCCTGCTCCATGGCCCGGTCGCCGTCCACGGTGACGTAGGCGTTCAGGTCCGGTTCAACCTGTGCTATGCGCTCCAGGACCGCCTGGACCGCTTCCGGGGCGCTCACCGCCCCGGCTTTTATCTGTCTGCCCAGTTCCAGGGCTGTTAAATCCAATATACGGTTCACGGTTCTCCCCCCTATTCTATGGTCCTCGGCACCTTGAAAGCGCCGTCCTTCTGTTCCGGTGCGTTGGCCAGAATCTGCTCCCGGCTGTCCGTATTTGTCACCTCGTCCTCCCGGAACACGTTGTGCACGGGAAAGAGATGGGACATGGGCTCAACGCCCTCCGTGTCCAGTTCATTTAACTTGTCGACATAGTCCAGCATACGGCTCATATCCCGCCTGGCCGCCTGGCGCTCTTCCCGGGACAGCTCCAGCTTTGCCAGAATCCCTACATATTCGATGGTTGCATCGTCCACTCTATTAGCCATAATCGGATCTCCTTTCAGTCTGATCATTTTTCGGATAAGGTTTCAATCTGTCAGGGTTCCAGCCGCGTCACGTCCCTGGGGAACAGGGCGGTTTCACGGACGTTCTGTTCGTCCAGAAGGCGCATGGTCAGCCGTTCCAGGCCGATCCCCAGGCCGCCGTGGGGCGGCATCCCGTATTTGAAAATCATCAGATAGGAGGCGATGTCCTCGGGGGCCATGCCCCGCTTCTCCATTTTCCTGAGAATTTCTCCGTAGTCGTGAATCCGCTGGCCGCCGGTGGTCACCTCCAGCCCCTTGAACAGCAGGTCAAAGCTCAGGGTGTATTTGGGGTCCGCCGGATCGTCCATGGCGTAGAAGGGGCGCTTTTTGGAGGGATAATGGGTCACAAACACGAAATCGCTGCCGTACTCCTCCTTGAAATACCGTCCGATGAGCAGCTCCTCCTCCGGCTCCAGATCGTAGGGGTTGCGGATCCTGCGTTGGTATTTTTCCGCGGCCAGCTCCTTGGCCCGGTCAAACCGGACCGCCGGGATTCTGGACACGTCGGGCAGGGTTACCCCCAGCAGATCCAGCTCCTTTTTGTACTCCCGGCCCAACAGCTCCATCACATACTGAAGCATTCCGGTTTCCATGTCCATGATATCCTCAAAGCCGTCGATATAGCCCATCTCGAAATCCAGGCTGGTATACTCGTTTAAATGGCGGGTGGTGTTGTGCTTCTCCGCCCGGAACACCGGAGCGGCCTCAAACACCCGGTCGAATACCCCCACCATGGTCTGCTTGTAAAACTGCGGGCTCTGACCCAGCTCCGCCTTCTTGCCGAAGTAATCCAGCTTAAAAACGTTGGAACCGCCCTCCGCGCCCCGGGCTACGATCTTGGGGGTGCGGATCTCCGTGAAGTCCTGGCCCAGCAGATAGTCCCGAAAGCCTCTGACGATGCCCTCCTGAATCTTGAATTTTGCACGCTCCCGCAGGTTGCGCAGGGAGACAGGGCGCAGGGCCAGCTTGGTCTCCAGGGATGTGTTCAGCTTCCATTTGCTCACCGCAATGGGGAGCTGGGCCGCAGGTTGGGACAAAATCCGCAGCTCCTTTAAGCGGATCTCATATCCGCCCGGCGCGCGCCCCTCCCGTTTCACCGTCCCGGTCACTTCCACCGCGGATTCCTCTTTCAGGTTTCGGATATCAAAATTGGTAAGCCCCTCCTCGTATACGCACTGCACCAGGCCCCCGGCCTTGCGCAGCACCACAAACGCCACCTCGCCCATGCTGCGGATAGTGTGGACCGCGCCGTTTACGCGGACCTCCCTGCCCTCGCAGCCGCCGGACAAAATCTGCCGGATCTCCGTTACCGCTTTCTCTCTGACTCCTTCGATGAATTCCATAGTGTCTACCTCATTTCTGCATACAAGTGGATTAGTTTCCTGTATGGATTCCGGGTGGGGCTGTAAACGGCCCCGGGGTCCGGCGCGGCGTCCCGCGCATCAAAAAATCCCGCCCCGGAATACATACAAAATCGTATTCCGGGACGGGATCATGTCGTTTTTTCAAACATTCCCGCGGTACCACCCGCATTGGGTTCCGGCTGACCGGATCCCCACTCTTGGCACGTAACGTGTGCAACGTGTATGCCTACTATCGACGCCCCTGCGCGCAAAACAGACACCGGTTCGACATACCAGCTCCGGAGTGTTCCCTTCGCCCAGTCCTGCGCGGCGGCGCTCTCAATCGGTGACGCCCCCTCCCTGTTACATTTCTCAGGCAAGAGTCTCCTTCATAGCTTTTCCCCCGGCGCGGACTCTCATCTTCGCCGGTTTGATTTAATACCATCTAAAATAGCGCAAGACGCTTGAAAAGTCAAGGCCAAAATGAATCAATGTTCAAAACGTTGCAAATAATTAAGTTTTGTCCACCCATTCCCGCCTCAGGCGTGGGGAATATCCGTAAATTCTGAAATCTCCCGGCTGACTGTGCAAAGGTCCTCCACACAGAGCCCGTGAACGTCCTCGTGTCCGGTAATCCGGGCAAAGGTTTTTAGCTCCTCCAGCGTCACGTTCAGGTAGTTGGCCACCCTTCTGGCCGCCGCCTCCTGCGGGAACCGCTTGCGCAGCTGGGGATCCTGGGTCGCCACCCCCACCGGGCACATGCCGGTGCCGCAGATACGGTACTGCTGGCAGGCTGCGGCCATCAGGGCCGCGGAGGCGATGGCCACGGCATCCGCGCCCATTGCCAGCGCCTTGGCGAAGTCGGAGCTCACCCGTAGGCCGCCGGTGATTACCAGCTGGATCGGGCTCCCCGCCTTGTTTAAATAGGCTTTTGCCCGGTGCAGGGCGTAAATGGTGGGCACGCTGGTGGCGTCCCGGATCAGCTTGGGGCTTGCCCCCGTGGCTCCCCCACGGCCGTCGATGGTCACGAAGTCAGGCTCCGCAAACACGCAGAATTCCAGATCCCGCTCGATGCGGCCCGCCGCGATCTTGATACCGATGGGCCTTCCGCCGGACTCCTCCCGGAGGTGGTCCACCAGCGCCTTCAAATCCTCCTTCGTGTCGATCCCCGGGAATTTGGAGGGGCTGATCACGTCCTGGCCAAGGGGCTTGTTGCGGATGGCTGCGATCTCAGGCGTCACCTTGCTTCCGGGCAGATGGCCTCCCATCCCCGGCTTGGTCCCCTGACCGATTTTGATCTCGATGGCGTCCGCCCGGCGCAGGTTCTCCGGCGTGGCGCTGTAGAGGTTAGGGACATACTCGAAAATGTACTTGTAGGCCGCATCCATCTCCTCGGGCAAAATTCCTCCCTCACCGGAACACATGGCGGTCCGGGCCATGGCGCTGCCCTGGGCCAGAGCCACCTTGGTCTCCTTGGAGAGCGCGCCGAAGGACATATGGGAAATATACACGGGGTGTTCCAGCACCATGGGCTGTTTCGCATGTTTCCCGATCACGGTTCTGGTGCTCACCGGCGCGTGCTCGTCCAGAGGCGGCGGATTTAACTGCGCGCCCAGGATCAGAATGTCGTCCCAGCCCGGCATGGGCATCCGGGTCCCCATGGCCGCGATGATGCTCTTACCGCTCACCGCCATCTCGTGGATATCGTCCATGAAGCGGCTGTCCGTGTTGACCCTGGCGTACTCGGGGTCGTAGGCGGGAGCTGGAGCGGGACCGGGAGCCACGGCGGGGCCGGGAACAGCGGCGGGGCCGGGTGCAGCGGCGGGACCGGGTGCCATGGCGGAACCGGGAGCCACGGCGGGACCGGTAACCGAGGCGGACGGCGTTTGTGCCGGCTCAGTGCCGACAGCGCCGGTGGGATCGAATGTGGGAGCCGCCCCGGTCACAGCGGCAGTTCCGGCTTCCGGCGCAGCAACCTCTCCGGTCGCCGACACACCCGATACCGTTTCTCCCGCATCCCCCACATCATCCACCTTCACCAGCTTATCCGCGGCCACCCGGCATACCGGGCACACCTTCAGTTCGCCCACCGGCACCCCTTCCTTCTCCTCATCATACATTGACCCACAAAATCTACAGCGATAAACTGCCATACCCTTCTCCTTTCCAATTACTCCGATCTTCAATAATAGTAACTATTCTTATGATATCACAAAAAAATGCAAATGTCCATGAAATCTCGTACAGGATTCCAAAACAAGAAGCCAGTATGTTACGGTTCACAGGCAATATCCCGCGAGGCGTTTTTTGTGAGTGGAGCGCAGCGGAAGTCACAGAAAACCCAAGGACAGCAGTGCGAAACGGCGTTTTTTGCCGTTTCTGTGCATCGCGAAGCGTGTTGCTGGGAACGGAGTGTACAGTAACGCCAGTACGCCCCGGCACCGCTTCCGGTGCCGGGGCGTACTCACGCTTCCGTCTCAGCCCATTTCAATCATTGTTTCCAGCAATTCCAAAATCAGGATCAAATTCCGCGTGATGTGGAATGGGTCCTTCACCGGAAGGGCCACCACCTTATCCTGGGGACTTCCGTCCCGCTTGCAGATTTGCTTCCACTCCCGCACCTCAGGATCGCGGTTTGAAAATGTCCGGAATGTGTAGGAAAACACCTTCTCATGCCACTCCAGAAACCGCGCTTCGCCGGTGCGGTGGTAACACAGCAGCGTGGTGTAAAGCGCCTCCGAGTGCACCCACCACAGCTTATCGCCCCAGCCCTCCCGGACCTGGCGTTCTACGGGCTCGATAGGAGACGCCGCTCCGTCCGGCGGCACGTCTGCCTTCACAGGCTTCATCTCCGCCAACATCTCTTCCGTCCCCACCGGCGGCCCTCCTGCCTTCACAGGCTCCATCTCCGCCGACAGCTCTTCCGTCCCCACCGGCGGCCCTCCTGCCTTCACAGGCTCCATCTCCGCCGACAGCTCTTCCGCCCCCACCGGCGGCCCGCCCGTCACCGCGCTATAATGCAGGATCCCCCCGAATTCCCGGTCCCAGCCGATCTCCAGCGCCTGCGCCGTTATTCCGGCGATTCTTGGCACCAGTTCTTCCCGGCCCAGCAGGTCCGCCGCCTCCATCATGAACCACATGTCCTCGATGGTGTGCCCGGGATTGGCGTGCTGTCCCAAAAGCCCCTCCACCGGGCGGTTGTCCGCGGCGATCACCTCGTGGATCACGTTCCTCTCATCCGCAAAATGGTTCAGAATATCGTCCGTAAATCCCCCCAACCGATCCCGCAGCGCTATGCAGTACCCGGAATCCGGCTCCAGCAGGGCCGCGGCCTCATGCAGCTCCTTCGTCACATTGGAAAGGATCATGGGAATTCCGTGGGCCCGATACCGCTCCGACAGCGGGTAAGGCAGAGTATTGTACGTTCCCGACTTCACCCGCTCCAGAATGGACTCATAGAGCCGTTTTCCAAACGCATAAGCCTCCCGGTCTCCGGCCGCTGCCCCATACCCGGCCATGGCCAGCACCACAAAGCAGTCCGCGTAGATGCTCATGTCCAACGGCTCCCAGCCCTCCACGTGCCTGGGGCTTCCGTCCCGCTCCATCAAATAAACGCAGCGCCAATCCTCCGGCCCCATGAGACAGTGGCGGATCAGAAAATCCCGCCCTGTCTTTGCCAGCCGCAAAAACTCCTGCCGCTGTTTCCGGGAAAAAATCCCAGCTTTTGTGACGGCAAGCCTGGAAAACACCCACACAAACCTTCCCTGGCTCCAGGTGTATTTGTCGTAACTTTGAAGCTTCTCCCCCGCGTTGTCAAAGCAGTTCACATACCCGCCGTACTCCCGGTCCTCGCACCGGGGCAGCCAGAACGCCAGGATGCGGTTGGTCAGTTCATTTTCATAAAAGCCCTTCAGGCGAAGCAGTTCATTCCGGTCCATTTCCCCCTCATTTCCCGGCCCCAAAGGAGCCGAACACCACGCTGCCCTGCACCATTACGCCGTTTACGCGGATGTCCTCGTCAAAGCTGATCAGATTGGCCGTCTTTCCCGGCATGATGCTGCCCACCTGGTCCGCCAGGCCCATAATCGAGGCCGGGGTCAGGCTCATCATGCGCACGCAGTCCCACAGCGGCACCCTGGCCCGGTGGTACATCACCCGCACCAGCCGGTCGTCCGTGGCGATGCTGCCCGCAAATGCCGTGCGGTCCGGCATCTTGGCCACATCGTCCTCGATGATCACCTGCTGTCCGTTTTTTAAACTTCCCAGCACGGATTCCTTCACATTCTGTCCGGCGCAGCGCATGGAGTCGCAGGTCAGCGCCACCTTCTCCGGCCCCTTTAAGCGGTACACCATCTCCAGGATTTCCACCGGCAGATGGCAGCCGTCGGCGATGACCTCCACGGTTAGATCGCCGATGCAGAACGCGCTCTCGATCAGACCGGGGTAACGGAAGCCGCCCTTTCTCACCATGCCGGACATGGCGGAGTAGAGGTGGGTCACGTGGTTGATTCCGTTGTGGTACGCCTCCAGGACCTGGCTGTATTCCGCGTCGGTGTGGCCCATGGAGGGCACGATGCCGTGGTCCCGCAGACAGCGGGCAAACTCCATGGCTCCCGGCAGCTCCGGGGCCAGGGTCCAGCGGGAGATGGCTCCCTCGCCGTAGAAGATGAACTCCTCGTACTCCTCCCGCTGCGGGTCGCGGATGTATTGTTCGTCGATGGCCCCCTTCTGTTTCCGGTTCAGATAGGGTCCCTCCATGTGCAGTCCCGGCAGCTCCGGCCCGTCCGTCATGATGCGCCTTGCCAAGCGCAGCCCGTCGATGCTGTTTAAAATCTCCTCCCGGCTGGCCGCAAGGGTGGTGGGAAACAGCGTGGTGGTGCCGTGCTGCAAATGGGTCTTTGCCGCCGTGATCACCGCCTCCGCGGTGCCGTCCATAAAGTCGCAGCCCCCCGCGCCGTGGCTGTGAATCTCCACAAATCCCGGGGACAGGTACTTTCCTCTCAGGTCATACACCTGGTCCCCCTGTCCGGTCTCCGGAAGCCCCTTTCCGGCGGCTTTGATCCGGTGACCCTCCACGGTGACAAATCCCTGCTCCACCCGGTCCGGGTAGATCACTGCGGCGTTTACAAAATGTATGCTCATGGAATACCTCCCGTCTTTTTACAACAGACCGCTTGCGGAATCCCGGTCCAGATACAGGGCCGCGTCCGGGTGGGTGGTCAGGATGCTGGCCGGACAGCGCTCAGACACCTGTCCGTTTAACATGTCCCGCACCGCCTCCGCCTTGGTAGCTGCGGGCACGCTGCAAAACATGGACCGCGCCGCCGTCAGCCCCGGAATGGTTACCGTGATGGCGTAGCCCGGCACCTGCCCGATCTCCTCAAAACAGCCGTCGTGGACCTGCTGCAGGCGGCATTTTTCCTCCAGCCTCACTACCTTGGCGAACACCGGATCGTTAAAATCCGCCACCGGCGGGTCGTTGAAGGCCAGATGGCCGTTCTCGCCCACGCCCAGCAGGCAGATATCCGCCGGATGCTCTGCAAGAAGCTGACCGTAGCGCCGCGCTTCCTCCTCCGGATTCTCCGCGTTTCCGTTGATCAGGTTGACGGAGCCAAGGGGCAGGCGGTCGAACACCGTGCGTTTTAAGTAATTGCGAAATCCCGCCGGATGCGCTGCGTCCAGCCCCACATACTCGTCCATGTGAAAGGCGTTGACCCGGGTCCAGTCGATTCCCTCCGCGCTTACCAGGGTTTCCAGGGTCTCATTCTGGGAGGGTGCGGCTGCGAAAATGATGTTGATCTCCTCTTTTTCCGCCAGCAGCTCCCGGATGCGGGCCGCGGCCTGCTCTCCCGCCATGCGCCCCATGGCTTCGCGGGTGTCGAACACCATCACGTGCAGCTTATCCGCAAAAAAGTCTTTTATGATCGTCATATGGATTCTCCTTCGTCGTATAAAAATGCCTCTGCGCCTCCGCTCATGGCCGCCACCCGGCAGCCCTCGTACTCCGCCACCGCGTCGTCGATGGCCTGCTGAAGCGCGGACAGGGGATAATATTTGCAGCCGCAGGCGCTCATCTGCTCCCCGGTCACGCCGTCTCCAACCACCACCAGCTTCCGGCGGCGGCGCATCTTGGACATGCTGTTGCCAACGGCGATGGCCAGCCGGTCGCCGGGAATGGCTTCCCCTGCGATGCAGGCCCGCACGATGGCGTCGCCGTCGTCCCTCGCCATGTATTCCGGATACTCCGGGTGCGGCCCGATGCCCTCATAGTTGGGGCTGATCATAATCATGGTGCCGCCCCGGTCCCCCTTAAGGGCTGGTTCCGCCCCGTACATGGCCTTTGGAGACTGCCAGAAATCCTGATCCGCCGGATGGGAGCTGACGATCACCACGTCGGCCTTCTCCGTCACCTTGCTGCCCAGCACCTGCTTTCCGATCTTCACGCCCTCCCGGTGGGCGGCCACGTAGTCCCCGGCCACCACCCGGCAGAGCTTTAACTCCGGGGTCAGAATGGTGTTGATGATAAAGTCCAGGCCGATCAGCTTCACCCAGCCCTCCATCATATCCCGGATGGGGGTGGTGGACAGCCCGAACATGTTCTCGTCGTAGAGACTGGCTTTCAGGTGGAAATAGGAGACCGTGTCCTCCCCGGCCACGCCGGGAAAAATGATCTTTCCGCCTCCGCCCCAGCCCATCACCGGGTGGGGAACCAGATTTCCCACCCCGATGCGCAGGTCCGCGTCCATCACGGAGCTCGTGGCCATGAGGGGCGCGCCCTCCTCGGTGTCTCCGATATAAACCAGCTTTTCGGGATCCCGGAACTCGGAGTTCACCACCGGGTAGGTTTGGTAGATCTCCTCCCCCACCCGCTCCCGCATCTCGCCCTCCGTCATATAGCGGTGGCTGCCCAGGGCGATGACAATCTTGATCTGTTCCCGCCTGGCCCCGCAGCGGATCAGTTGATCCAGCAAAACCGGCAGAATGGTGCTTATGGGCGTGGGGCGGGAGCCGTCGTCCACGATCACGGCGATCCTCTTATCCGGGGTCACGATATCCTCCAGCTTCGGACCGCCGATGGGGTGCTCGATGGCGTCCAGAATCATCCGCTCCGGGTCCCCGGCGGGCTGGGCCTCAGGTGGGTCGATCATGCCGATAAAACACTGATCCGGCACCTCCATTCCCACCATCTCATTTCCGTAAGGGAGACTGATTTTCATGGCCTGACACCTCTCTTTTCCATTACTGCCGCGCCGATCTGCTCCATCCGTTCCCGGTACAAATCGTCGGTCAGCGTGATTTTATCCTGCTCCTGAGGGAACAGCACAAAGGGGCCGCCCCATCCCAGCCTGCCCTTATATTTCGGGCACAGGGTGAAATGCACGTGAGTCACCTCGTCGCCGTAGATCGCGTAATTGATCTTGTCGGCCCCAAACAGCTCCTTTATGGTCTGAGCCAGGGCACAGACGTCGTCCATAAACGCGTCCCGCTCCTCCTTGGGAATCTCGTACAGCTCGTTATAGTGGTCCCTGAACATAATGGTGCAGCGGCCCGGCAGCGTCTGGTCCTTGCATAAAAACACGCTGGAAGCCTTCAGATCGCAGATTTTAAACAACAGGCTGCGAAACCCCTCATCCTGGTCGCAGTAATAGCATCCCTTCACATTTTCCATGACAAATATCCTCCCTATTTATTTAATCGCTCCCGCGGTGTGATCCCCGGTAATATAATTCCGGATGCAGATAAACAGGATCACCAGCGGAACGGTGGTGTACATGGCCCCGGCCATCACGTAATGCCAGGGGATTCCCACCGCCGGATTGTTCTTTAAAATCTCGTAAAGGCTGACGATAATGGGCTTTTTCTCCGTGCTGGAGATAAAGGTGAAGGCGAACAGGAACTCGTTCCAGGTCCGGGTGAAGGCAAAGATCACCGCCACCGCGATCCCGGTACTGGACACCGGAAGAAAGATCCTTGTCATCACCATAAACGGGCTGCAGCCGTCAATTTTCGCCGCCTCCACCACCTCCTTGGGAACCCCGTCGAAGGTGGCTTTCAACATCAGCACAATAAACGCCAGGTTGAAGGTGGTGTTCATCAGCACCAGGCTGAGCCAGCTGTCGATCAGTCCCATCTTGTTCATCATGGTATAGAGCGGGATAATGACGATAACCGGCGCGAACATCTGACTCACCAGCACCAGGTAATACATCTGCTTTTTGCAGTAAAAATTCAGGCAGGAAAAGGCGTAGGCCGCCGGGATGGCGATCACCATAATCAGGGCGATGGTCATTCCAGTGATGACCAGGCTGGCCTTGAAGCCGTTTAAAATGTGCATTTTCCGGAACACCTGCACGTAGTTTTCAAAGGCGAACACCTTGGGAATCCAGGTCACCGGCATGGTGAACACGTCGTTGGCCTTCTTTAGGGACACCGAGATCATGGCCGCCACCGGGAACATCAGGGTCACAATGATGAGAAGCACCATCAGCAGGAAAAGGAATTTTTTTACATTTCGTTTGACTCTGTAACTATTCATACCGCGTATCCTCCCCCTTGGAATTCACATAGAGCACCGCGAACACGGACAGGATCAGGAAGCTGACCACGCTGATCGCCGCTGAGTAGCCCCGGTTGTTGAACTGGAACGCGTTCTGGTAGATAAAATTCACCATAATGGAGGACGAGTTGGCCGGTCCTCCCTGGGTCATCATATAGATAACGTCAAAGGTGTTGAAGGCCCAGATTCCGATGAGCAGCCCCAGCGTGCGCACCGAGGAGGTGATGAGGGGCAGGGTGATGGACCAGAACTGCTGCCATGCGTTGGCCCCGTCGATCCGGGCCGCCTCGTAGATGTAGGAGGGGATGGAGTACATGGTGGACAGAATGTTCAGGGCGCAGAACGGCGCCACCGCCCAGATGTTGACAATCATCACCGCAATCAGCGAGGTCTTGGAATTTCCCAGGAAATCCACGGGCAGCCCCAGAATATGGGTATCCATCAGAAACTGGGTGATGTGCCCGAACATGGGATTATACATCAGACGCCAGATCATGCAGGACACCGCAGCCGGCATGGCGTAGGGAATCAGCATGATGGCCGTCATCATTTTCTTGCCCAAAAATTTTTTGTACAGAATCAGGGCCATGAGAAGCCCCAGGATCAATTTGAACGCCACGCCCACGAACACCCACACAAAGGTGTTCTTAAACATGCGCGGCGTATCCGGGTTGGCGAACAGGTCTGCAAAATTCTGCAGGCCCACGAAGATCATGTCTCCGTTCACCCTCCGCTCAAAAAAGGACATGTAAAAAACCTGTGTGATCGGGTATAAAATAAACACGAGAAATATCGCAAGCATGGGAAGAACGTAACATAAATTAACCGCTTTATCGCGCTTTTCTTTTTTCGATAAACCATTCATTTCCGGTCCCCCTCATCTAAAAAAGCGGGCGGGAAAGGATTCCGCCCGCTGATTCGTTGTCATTGTTTTGCCAGTAATTCGTCCACCTGCTTGCCTGCCAGTTCCATGGCCTCCGACGCGCTGATCTCGCCCATAACCGCCTTTGTAACAGCGTCCGCCATGGCCTTCTGCACTTCCTCCCAACAGATGATGGAAGGTTTGAATTTTGCCATGGGCTCCATTGCCGCAAAGGGAGCCACCATCACGTTGCTGGGGTCGGTAAACTCCGGAATCTCCTTGAAGTAGCTCTGCTGGTTGGGAACGAATCCGGCCTGGTTGATCACCTGGCCCTGGTACTTGGCGGTGTGCCAGAATTCCAGCCATTTGGAAGCCGCTTCCTGGTTGCCGGTGTTGAACACCAGGTCCACATCCATGACGCCCAGGGAATACCGGGAACCGTTAGGCCCTGCCAGGGGCTCCGTGATCTCGGCCCAGCTGTAGTCCTCCCCCGCTTCCTTAAGCGCCGCCAGACCCTGGGCGTTGTGGAAATAAGCCGCCGCGATCTGGGTGGTAAAGTTGTTCTGGGTGCTGTTGATATCGGCCTGTCCGTAGTCCGGCACCGCGTACTTGGCCAGATCCACATACATCTGTAAGGCGGCCACGCCGTTCTCATTGTTGAAGCCGTTGGCCGTGCCGTCCGCGTTCATCACGTCCGCATCGTATGCCCAGAGAATGGGCAGGAAGCAGTCCAGAGTGTTCTTGGGATGACCCGCCACCATGGCGTAGGCGTATTTTCCGGAGGCGGGATCGGTCAGCTTCTCCCCGTCCGCCAGAAATTCCTCCCAGGTGGTGGGAAGCTTCTCGATTCCCGCGTCCGCCATGCGGTTCTTATTGAACAGCATGCCGCGGATGGACATGTAGGACGGCATGGCCCAGAGCTCTCCGCCCACCTTGCACACGTCCAGGGCAGCGGGTGAAAAGTCGTCGTAAAGCTCCTTGCTGATCAGGCTGTCGATGGCCACCGTGTACCCGGCCTCCTTGAACTGCTGGGTCCAGGATGAGAAGCCGTACATAGCGTCCGGCATGTTGCCGCCCTCGGCCAGGGTTAAAATCTTCTGATACGCGTCGCTGTAGGCCCAGCTCTCCAGCTTCACCTCGATGCCGGTCTCATTTTTGAATTCCGCCGCAGCCTCCTTTAACAGCTCCATACCGGTGTCGCCCAGGGTGACGTAGGTGATGACCGTACCCTCGCCCGCCTTTTGCGCCTCGGTCTGGGCCGCGCTCCCGCCTTCCGCCGTACTCTCGCCTCCCGCCGTTGCGCCGGTGGTGGGCGCCGCCGTGTCGGCCGGAGCCGAAGTTCCGGAAGAACAACCGCCCAGAGCGGCCAGCATCGCTACGGAAAGGATCACAGAAACAGACTTCCTCAGTTTTCTCATAGGTTACTTCCTCCCATCAAATTTAGTGTCTTTATTATATCGGTTTTCCTTGAGATTGTATTTACATTTTTTGACACGATTTTTTACAAGTTTTAAACGAACTTCTTGTAAACTGTATAGATTTTCCCGTTTTTCCGCCATATTTTATGTAATATTTGAAAAATATACCTCCATATGATATAATCATCATATGATTTTGATGATCCGTGGAAGGAGGGATTCAGTTATGCCGGTACAGAGAATCAAGCTGTCCGACCAGGTGGCGGACCAGCTGCGCGCCATGATCACAGCCAGGCAGTACCGCCCAGGCGAGAAGCTTCCGGTGGAGTCCGAGCTGGCGGCGGAATTCGGCGTCAGCCGCATCACCGTCCGGGAAGCCATGCACAAGCTGGACGTTATGGGCATCGTGGAGGTCCGCCAGGGGGCCGGCACCTTTGTGCGGGAGATCACGCCCGCGGCCTACATCAAAACTTTGCTCCCCATGCTGAGCATGGACAACAACAGCCTGAAGGACATTTTCGAGATCCGCCAGATCATCGAGTGCAAATCCGCGGAGCTGGCCGCCTTAAACGCCACCGCAGAGGACTTAGCCCAGGTGAAGCTGCCCCTGTCCAAGATGCCGGAGGCCGCCCGCACCGGCAAGCTGCGCCAGTACAATGAGCTGGACCTGCAGTTTCACTACGCGGTGGCCAAGTGCACCCACAATCAAATTCTGATCACCATCCAGGAACTGCTCAGCGACCTGGTGGAGGGTTCCATCAGCATGGGCATCACGCCCTTAAACGCCCTGGAGCACTCGGTGATCTTCCACCGCAAGATCTACGAGGCCATCGCCAAGCACGACAGCGTCAGCGCGGCGGGCCTGATGAACGCCCACATTGAGGGCGGCGTCAACTATGCCAAGAACATTATGCAGGACAACTACGGAAAGGAGCGCTCATGATACAGGACATCCGCCTGACCGGCTATGATTTTCTGGACAAGCCGCTCCTGCCGCTGGCCGTGGGGCAGAGCTTTCACTTATTCTACGTGTTCGACGGGAGCGGCGTGCTGATCGTGGACAGCAGCAGCCACACCTGTTCCCGGGACAGTTTATTCCTGTTCCCCTCCCTGGAGGTGGCCGTGCCCAGTCCAGGCAGCCGCTCCACCCTGACCATCCTGCACCTGCCCTTCACCTGCCCTTCACCCCGCATGGGTGCGGAGATCGCCCGCCTTCCCAGACTGCTGCCCGCCTCCCCGGAGCACCGCAGCCTGGTGATGGAGATTCTTCACGAGTGCATTTTAAAGCGGCCCCTGTACGAAGATCTCTGTTCCCTTTATCTGGAACAGCTGCTGATCCCCCTGGCCGCGGCCTCGTACCGCACAGGCCGGGGCTTCTCCCGCGGCCCCCGGATCGCCCGGCGTCCCGAGGGGCCTTTGGCGGAGGCCTGCGCCTACATCGACCGCCATCTGGGGGAGGACTTATCCTCAGACATCCTCTGCGAAGCCTGCCGGGTGAACGCGCGCCAGCTGAACAGCCTGTTCAAAAAGACCTTCAACCAGTCCACCATCGAGTACATCGGGAACCGCCGTCTGGCCAGGGCCCGGGAGCTGTTGTGCTTTTCCCGGGATTCCGTCACCCGGATCGCCGAGTCCACGGGCTTTAAGTCCGTCCACTATTTCAGCCGCGTTTTCAAGGAAAAGGAGGGAATTCCCCCCGGCGAGTACAAAAAGCGCATCGCCCGCTCCCTGACGCTCTGACTTTTCTTGACTTTCCTATGATATACTTGTACAATAGTCCTCGTGCATTGGGCGACTGCAATCGATTCGCCGTTCAAAGGAAAAAGGAGTATTATATCTATGACACAAGAAAACAAAATGGGCACCATGCCCGTCAACCGCCTGCTCGTCACAATGTCTTTACCCATGGTCATCTCCATGCTGGTCCAGGCCATGTACAACATTGTGGACAGCATCTTCGTATCCATGATCAGCCAGAGCGCCCTGACCGCAGTGTCCATGGCGTTCCCCGTTCAAAACCTGATCATCGCCGTGTCCGCCGGAACCTGCGTGGGCGTCAACGCCCTGCTCTCCCGCTCGCTGGGCGAGCACAACCAGAAAAATGCCGACTCAGCGGCCGCCAACGGCGTATTTTTGGCCTTCCTGGGCTTCGTGGCCTTCGCCCTGTTCGGCCTGTTCGGCTCCCGCCTCTTCTTTGAGAGCCAGACGGACAACCAGGAGATCATCCGCCTGGGCACCCAGTATCTGCAAATCTGCTGTATTTTCAGCATGGGCATCTTCGGGGAAATGATGTTCGAGCGCATTTTACAGTCCACCGGGCGGACCATCTACAGCATGATCACCCAGGGCACCGGCGCCATCATCAACATCATTCTGGACCCCATCCTGATCTTCGGCCTGATTGGTTTCCCCAGGATGGGCATCCAGGGCGCGGCCGCGGCCACCGTGTTCGGACAGATCGTAGCCATGCTTTTGGCGCTGATGTTCAACGCTACCAAGAACCACGACGTCACCATCCGTTTCAAAGGCTTTACGCCCAACGGACGCACCATCCGCCTGATCTACGCCGTGGGCGTGCCCTCCATCATCATGCAGTCCATCGGCTCGGTGATGACCTTCGGCATGAACAAGATTCTCATCGCCTTCTCCGAGACGGCGGTTGCGGTGTTCGGCGTGTACTTCAAGCTCCAGAGCTTTATCTTCATGCCCATCTTCGGTCTGAACAACGGCATGATCCCCATTGTAGCCTACAACTACGGCGCGAAAAGCAAAAAGCGTATCATGGCAACGGTGCGCATGAGCATTTACATCGCGGTGGGCATCATGCTCATCGGCCTGGTGGTGTTCCAGCTGTTCACCCGGGACCTGCTCATGATGTTCCAGGCGGACGAGAACATGCTGGCCATCGGCGTGCCCGCCCTGCGGATCATCAGCCTCAGCTTCCTGTTTGCCGGGTACTGCATCATCGTCGGCTCCGTGTTCCAGGCCCTTGGAAACGGCGTCTACAGCCTGATCGTGTCCATTGCCAGACAGTTGGTCTGCATCCTGCCCCTGGCCTACTTTTTCGCCCGGGAGTTCGGACTCCACGCGGTCTGGTACTCCATCCCCATCGCGGAGATCACCTCCGTGATCCTAAGCACCATCCTGTTCCGCAAGATCTACCTGGAAAAAATAAAAGTTTTGGACTGAAAATCGTAACAGTTCAGACGGCTCATCTTCTTGACCGAAAAAGATCGGCCAAGAAGCATCGGATGTCCATCCGATGTGAAAATTGACACGAAAATCCGCTTACAAGCGAGCTTGACGCGGCTTCCCGCGCCAATTTTCCCGCCGTCTGAACTGTTACTGAAAATCTATGAAATGGACGGTGTGCGCGCCATGACCTGCGAATACCTGTTGGTGGACGGCTACAACATTATATTTGCCTGGCCCGAGTTAAAGGAGCTGGCCGACGTCAACCTGGACGGGGCCAGGACCAAACTTCAGGACATCCTCTGCAATTACCAGGGCTACAAGAAATGCCAGGTGATCCTGGTGTTCGACGGCTACAAGGTCAAGGGCAATCCCGGCGAGGTCATCCGCTACCACAACATCCACGTGATCTTTACCAAGGAAGCGGAAACCGCGGACCAGTACATCGAGAAGGTGACCCAGCAGATCGGCCGGCGCTACCAGGTGGCCGTGGCCACCTCGGATAAGCTGGAGCAGGTGATCATCCTTGGAAAAGGCGCTCTGCGCCTGTCGGCACGGGACCTGCAAAAGGAGATCAAAGAGACCAACGACGAGATCAATCTCCGCCACTTAAAACAAATCCCTTCCAAAAAGAACCGCCTCTTCGACAACGTGGACCCTCAGCTTCTGGCCTACCTGGAGGACATCCGGCTGGACCGGGTGAAGGAGAAAACGGAGGAGAAGCGGGATGGGAAGGGGAAAGGGAAGAAAAAGAAGAAAAGGCGGTGAAGCTTAAAATCCCCGGCCAATGGCCGGGGCACCCAACATCATATTCGTTCAAAACGGACGGCGCGGCTTTTGCTGCGCCGTCCCTTGTTTCATCCGGTCTGCCCGGATTTTTCGGCCTTCACGGCCACCAGCTCCACCTCCAGCTTTGCACCGAAATGCAGGTCGTTCACCTGCACCACCGATCTGGCCGGGCGGTGACCGCCGAAAAATTCCTTATAAATCCGGTCCACCCGGTCCCAGTCGGCGATATCGGAGACGTAAACGCCCGCCCGGAGCACATGATTTAAGCTGCTGCCGGAGTCCGCCAGCACCTGCTTAAGATTGTGAAGCACCAGCCTGGCCTGTTCCTCCACGCTCAAATCCGCCCTGGGAATCCCATCGGCGTCGATGGGCAGCTGGCCGGACAGAAAGATCAATCCGTTCCACTCCACCGCGTGGGAGTAATGCCCCCTGGGGGCCGGCGCGTTGTCCGTTATAATCTTATTAATCATTCGCTTCCTCTCCAATGCTTATAGTAAAACGCCTGCTCCCGGCCCTACCGGAATCTTAAGCAGGTACCACACCACCGCCAGAATGATCCAGGAAACGGTAAACGCGATGGAGTACGGCACCATCATGGACATGATCGTGCCCATGCCGGCATCCTTTTTGTACTGGATCGTCAGCCCCAGCACGATGGGCAGGTAGGGGAACAGCGGCGAAATAATATTCGTGCAGGAGTCGGCAATCCGGTAAAGCGCCATGGTGAACGCGGGCGAGAAGCCCAGCAGCCCGAACATGGGGATGAACACCGGAGCCAGCAGCGCCCATTTTGAAGAACCGCTGTAAAGGAACAGGTTGATAAATGCCAGGAACAAAATAAAAATCACGATCAGCGGAACGCCGTTGATTCCGCTGGCCTCCAATCCCTCTGAGCCGACGATGGCCAGAACCGTGGCAAGATTGGTCTTTTTGAAAATGCCGATCAGCTGCGAGGCGGCGAAGGCGATCACAAGGAATCCTCCCATGGACTTCATGCCTTCAGTCATGCATCGGATCACGTCCTTCTCACTCTTCAGCTTTCCAGAAGCAAAACCATATCCGGTGCCGACGATAAAAAACGCCAGGGCGATAATGGGAATAATGGGATCCATCTGTGTCAGCATACTTTTTCCCGTCTCCATATCCCGCAGCCATCCATTTTCAGGAATCGCCATTGCCGCGATGGCCGCCAGGTAGACGAGCAGCGCCAGGCCGGCCGCCTTCAGTCCCTTCACCTCAGCCGGGGACACGTCCCGGTCGGAATCATTGACCACAATATTGAGGCCCTCCAGCCGCCCAAACTTGGGTTCAATGATACGGTCCGTCACAAACGTGCCGATGGGAACCAGCACCAGCGTGGAGGCGATTGCCATATACCAGTTGACCGTAACGTTCATGGGCGCGCTGGCTGTAATGGGCACAATGTCCATTACGGACAGGGAGATGCCGGACAGATTGGCATCGTGGCTTGTGATCATCAGATTGGCAAAATACCCGGAGGCGGCGGAGGCATACCCTGCCGCGATACCGACAATGGGACTGCGCCCTACCACCGCAAACAGCGCCGCTCCCAGCGCGGGCATAAACACGATCCCCGCATCCGACGCCAGATTCGACATGACGCCCACGAAAATCACCGAGGCGGTCAGCAGATACGGCGGTATTCTCAGCAGAAACTTCTTTGACAGCGCTTCAAATAACCCGGTCTTGTCCGCCACAGCCACGCCCAGCATGGTGACTAACACCGTTTTAAAGGGCGGAAATGCAATAAAATTAGCCAGTATGTTGTTGACAAACCATTGGAATCCGGCTTTGTTTAAAATACCGTTGACAACCGCATCCTCTTTTCCCCCGGGGATGGGAACGGTAAAGCCGTTGAGAAGCTGAGCGATGACGACAATCATCACCGTCAGCATCATAAACATCGTAAATGGATGGGGCAGCTTGTTACCCACGCGCTCCACTCCATTCAGAAATTTCTGAAAACCTGAATTCTCCTTCTCTTTCATCTTTAACCCTCCTTAACAGAATCGTCAGAAATTAATCCGCGCAAACCGTGGATAAGCTCCGGCGATTATGGTATAATAAGGAAACGTATCTCTTATCGTCAACCTTTGGTTAACGACATCGTATAATAAGGAAACGTATTCCTTATCGTCAACCTTTGGTTGAAGGTATGATACAATGAAAAAGCTGATTTCACTCGCGTTTAGTTGGTTGGCAGACCTGTTTTCGTGAATTGTGAATCAGCTTTTTTGTCTCGTTTCCTCTTCCAATCGCATCCTTATGGCGCGGCTCAACACTTCCGCCCCGATTTCCATGCATTTCTCATCAATGTCAAAACTGCCGGAATGATGTCCCGCCGCCAAACGGCTTCCCAGCATCATGACCGCCGCCTTTCCCCCGTTCGACCGGACCCGGTTCATAAAGTACGTCACGTCCTCGCAGGCGTCAAAACTCTTTTTCTCCACAATTTTGTGAACGCCTCCGCTGCGCTCTGCGGCCGCCCGGATCACCTGCATAAGCTCCCCATCGCTGTCGCTTCCCTCTGCGCTGCCCATATTGCGGATTTCCACAGACACACCGTACATCAGCGCCGCACCCTCGCAGATTCTGCGCGCTTCCGCCTCCATATACCGGTTGATCTCAGTGGAACCGCCCCGGGTCTCAAACTTTACGATGCCGTAATCCGGGACCACATTCCGGCTGTTTCCACCGGCGCTTATGCCGCCGATGTTGATTCTGGAACTGCCGTCCCCGTGCCGTGGAATCCCCTGCATGCCGATGCAGGACGCCGCAGCGGCCAACAGAGCGCTCTTTCCCTCCTGCGGACAGATTCCGGCATGGGCCGTGGCTCCGTGAAATACGGCGTCCAGCTTGCTGGTGGCCAGAAAGCCGTCGCAGCCTGTCACGATTTCACCGGTTTCCAGAGCCCGGATCCCCACGTGGAGACTGAAAAAGTCGTGCACATCGTCCACGATCCCTCTCTCCATCATCGCCCGCGCCCCGCGCATCCCCTCCTCGCCCGGCTGGAATATAAGTTTCACCGTCCCTTGCCAGCTCTGATCCTCCGCCAGAATCCGCGCGACACCCAAACCAACGGCCGTGTGAACGTCATGACCGCAGGCATGGCAGATTCCCTCGTGGCAGGATGCAAATCCCTGCTGCGCCGGCCTGTGATCCGGTCCGGCTGACTCCGTCACCTCCAGCGCATCCATGTCCACCCGAAGCGCCGCCACCGGTCCTTCCGAGCGCTTCAGAATTCCCACCACGCCGGTCTTTCCCCCGGCCATGCGCTGCATAAGCTCAGGGTCCACTCCCTCCTCTCTTGCTCTCATTTCCGCCAGCTCCAGCTGTCCGGCCGCAGGCAGCGCCGATCGGGACTCCAAATCCAGCACCTCCTCCGCCAACAGCACCTGGTAACCCCATTTTTCCAGTTCCCGGGCCACTAAAGCCGTGGTGCGGTACTCGGTCCAGGCCGTTTCCGGATGTCTGTGGATATCCCTGCGGACCCGGATCATGTACTCTGACAGGGTCTCCGTTCTTTGATCCCCCACAGAATCACCTCCTTTCATTCTTTTCGATTGCGCACTTCGTCCAAATAGTTATATATGGTATAACGGGAGACGGCCAGCTGCTTGGCCAGTTCCTCGACGGAACCCTTAATGGAAAATACTTCCTTTTCATCCAGGAAACGCACGATATCCATCTTATCCTGCCTGCTCATGGCGGACACGGGAATACCCGCATCCGAGATGGTCCGGTCCAAAATCTGCCGCAGAATATCGCTGACTCCCTCGCCCAGCAGGTCCGCGCTCTCCTCCTTGGCTTCCAGATCGATTCCCCGACAGAAATCGTCCATCTGCTTCTTGATCTGCATGTGACGGCTCAGATCATAGTTGATGCAGATCGCCCCCACCACCTCTCCGCTCTGGTTTCTGAGCAGAGAAGTGGAACACTTCAATAGCTTTCCATCCTTTGAGTGCTTGATATAATTATTCAGACAGTCGTTCTTCAGATAGGGCGACTGGATAATGGACATCAGATCATTAAAGGTCTGTCCCACATGCCTGCCCGTCACCTCGCCGTTCACCACCATCACAACTGAGCTTTTCGGATGGTTGAAGTCGTGAAGCACAACCTCGCAGTCCGGCCCAAAGGTCTCTCCGATCTGAATCAGCACCGGCCTCAACGCTAAAAAATACGGGCTGATTGTTTCTTTCATGTCAATCGTCATTTTTATCCCTCAATCTTATTTCAAATTTTTTAATAAGTATTTATTAAAATATTTTAAGTTAATTATATCATATATTTTTAGCAATACAATGTGAGGGGGTAAAACTTTTAAAAACAGTCCGCTCCATCGCATCAAAAAAACTCCATGGAATGTGCAATGCATCCCATGGAGTTTTTATAAATGCCATCCCGGCAGCCGCGTGTTTCTAAGGGAATTTTGGTAGTTGAGCTTAGACACCGGCTGTACCGTCCCCTGTTTTCAGGCAATGCCCGAAAGCCCGCGGGGCAAATCTCCGCACTCCTCCCGGAACCAGGATGGCACGAGATTCTCAGTTTCCGCTACTGCTGTACAATGTGGATCGCGAAGCCGCCGATCTCCCCCTCAAAGTAGGTGAAGAAGCACTTGCCGTTCTCATCGAACTTTTTCGTCTCCTGGATGGACTTAAAGCCCCGCTCCTCGAAGTAACGGATGGCCGCCTCCACGTCGTTCACGGAAAAACCGATGTGTCCGTGGGTTCCACGGCCATTCTCCTTCATGATCTCCACCAGGTCGCCGTTAAAATAGGACAGCGGGGTCTCGCGGATGGGAAGTCCCATCAGCTTCAGGAAATCGCCGGCCACTCCGGCCGCCTCGCCGTCGTTTGCTGCGTTAAGCCCCACGTGGGCCACCTTCATGTCAAATAACTCTGCTGCGCTCTTGTCTGCCATTCCTTTAATCCTCCAATTTTATCATTTACTTCACGGAATAATTCAGCCGCACGGTAATGTTGGCCGTCTTAAACCGGGAACTTGTGTTGAATGAACCGCCGTAGCTGTAAGACTCGGTTCCGGAATTGGTGGCCGTGATCTGGAACACGCCCAGGCTGGCGGTCAGAAGCTGATCCGTCTGCGCGCCGCAGCCCGAAGCCACCAGGTCGATGCGCTCCTTGGCATTGGCGGTGGCCTTGGTGATCAGGTCCAGTTTCAGCTCATCCAGCTTAGTGTAGTAATATTCCGGCAGGTTGGACTGAAGCTCCACGCCGGACTCGATCAGATTGGAAATGTCCCGGGAGATCAGCTCCACCTTGTCAATATCCTGGCTGGTCACCGTCATGCTCTGGGTCAGCTCATATCCGGACTGAATATCGCCCAGATACCTCCCCTCCTCATCATACTGAGACGTATAGGTGGGGGAAATGCTGACGGAGCTCAATACCATCTCATCGTCGGTCACGCCGTTGTCCCTGAGGTAGGACTTTACGATCTCCCCGTCCTTTTTGATACTGCTGTAAGCTATCCTGGGTGTATCCCCCTGCACAGAGAAGCTTCCCCGCCACACCACAAGGTCGGACTCAAAATCCACGCTGGCCGACCCGGTGGCCGTGATCCCCGTGCCCCCCGCGTTCTTCTTGTACTGGATAATGTTTCCGGTGAAAATACTCACACAGATGATTGCGCAGATACCCGCAATCAGCGCGATCAACACCGGACGATATTGCAGAAACAGGCCGCCCTTGCTGTTGTTTCCATTTTCTTCCATCCTTTTCCTCCTTCTCTCGGTATTGTTTCCTTATTATACTTTGTCATTGACCGCCAGGTCGATGATAAGAGCTATGTTTCCTTATTATACCATACCTGCTTTGGAAAAAAAGTGGCATTTTTATTAAGATTTGACAGTTCTCCGGCCTTCTGCGACGACCTATTTCAGCTGTTCCAGAATCGAGCTGCCGATGGTTCCCTCCGGCATTTCCACGCCAAAGTTGTCGGCGATGGTGGCTCCGATCACGCCGAAGGTAGGGGCGTCCTCCAGAACCGCGGAGCCCTCCATGGACGGGGAATAAGCCAGAAGCGGCACCATTTCCCGGGTGTGGTCCGTGCCCTTGTAGGTGGGGTCGTTGCCGTGGTCCGCGGTGATCAGAAGCAGATCGTCCTCCCGCAGCTTGCCCAGCAGTACGCCCAGGTTCTTGTCAAAGCGCTCCAACTCTTCCCCGTACCCTTCAGGATTTCTCCGGTGGCCCCACAGGGCGTCAAAATCCACCAGATTTGTAAAGCACAGCCCATGGAAATCCTTCTCCGCCAGTTCGATGGTCTGCTCCATCCCGTGGACGCTGCTCTTGGATTTATATGCCTCGGTAATCCCCTCGCCGTCGAAAATGTCCTTGATCTTACCCACGCTGATCACGTCAAAGCCGCCCGCCTTCAGGGCGTCCAGAGCGGTGGGGCCGGTTGGCTTTAAGGCATAGTCGTGGCGGTTGGAAGTGCGCTTGAACTCGCCTTTTTTGCGTCCGACATAAGGCCTTGCAATGACCCGGCCCACCTTCCACTCGTCCCGCAGCGTCAGCTCCCTTGCGATCTCGCAGCAGCGGTAAAGCTCATCCAGGCCGAACGTCTCCTCATTTCCGCAAATCTGAAGCACCGAGTCCGCGGAAGTGTAGACGATCATATCCCCAGTGGCGATCTCGTGCTCCCCCAGCTCATCCAGAATCTCCGTGCCGCTGGCGGATTTATTGCCCACGATCTTGTGGCCGGTGCGGCGGCTCAGCTCATCCAGAAGCTCTTTGGGGAACCCGGTGTCCGTATATGTTTTAAAGGGCTTGGTGATATTGAGCCCCATCATTTCCCAGTGCCCGGTCATGGTGTCCTTGCCCACGCTGGTCTCCGCCAGCCGCAGCTGGTAGCCCAGAATACGCTCCGGGGACTTCACGTGTTTGAGCGGGTGAAGCCTGGCGATACCCAGCTTCGCCATATTGGGGATGTCAAACTCCGGCATATGGTCGTCGATATGTCCCAGGGTGTCGGACCCCAGATCGTCGAACCGCTCCGCGTCCGGCCCGCCTCCGATGCCCATGGAATCAATCACAATGGTGAAAATGCGCTTGTATGGTTTCATTGTTGCCTCCTTAAACCGTTCTGTAAAATGTGTGCTGTCAACAGCGTTCCAAAAGAATAACAATACTATACCACACTTTTACAGAAACGCCAACCGGGAGTGTTGGCGGGGGGCGGGGCGCTGTTTTACGCACCTCTGCAACGTTTCCCGCGCACCGTCTCCCGCCATGTTTCCACCGCGGTCCAGCGGCCCATTGCACTCAACAAAACAGCGGCAGCCGGTGATAGCCGGCAGCCGCCTGGAACCTCTATATCAGTCCTGTTCCCTCAACTGATATGCAAAATCGGCACATCCCCCAAAATCCGCCCGATCTCCCCGCGCAGAAATGCCTCACACTCCTCCCTGCTCTCCTGCCGGTAGCAGTACCGGCCCCGGCCGCGGCCGGTCATGCGCTCCGGGTCGTAGAGGTCCGGCGCATTGGGAAACGCTTCTCCGTTGATGGCACGGTGCACGTAGCTGTAGGTCATGAGAATAATCTCTAAAAACATCTGGCCCTTCATTTTCTCTGAAAGTCCCTGTCTCAGTTCCTCCAGAAGGCCGGTGTAAAGCTCCCGCCAGTTCTCCACCAGGATCACCGGGGCGATCAGCAGGCCGCAGGGGTATCCGGCCTCGCACATCCGGTTCACGGCCTCGATCCGCTTTTTTAACGGGGAGGTGCCGAGCTCAATCCGGCTGATCACCTCCTGTGGATTCACGCTCATTCGGAAAATCACCTTTCCCCGGTGGTCCAGGGTAAGGAGCGGGTCCACCATGTGGAATTTAGAGGGAAATGTGAGCTTTCCCCGGCCTTCCTCTGCGAACCTGGGGATGGTGTACAAAAGGTTCCCCGTTATGGTGTTTTCCAGGATCAGGTCGCTGTTACTGCCGATCTCAAAGCACAGGGGGCGCTCGCTCTTGAACGAGCGTTTGATCAGCCGGTCCAGCATGTCCTCCCGGTTCACAAAAAGCCTCAGGTAGGCGCATTTATTGTAGTTGCAGACCAGGTAGCAGTACAGGCACATGGCCGTACATCCTGAGGAGGTGTAGGGGACCAGATAGTCCGACACCTTGTGGTTCTCCACGTATTTGTGGGTTTTCCTGGTCCCCACGATCAGGAAACGCTTCATCCGCCCGAATTCGGAGTTGGGCTTCTCCTGCATTTCCTTGATGGAATTGTGGTTTTCGATGGGAATCCAGGGCAGGTCCTGAAACATTTCCCGCAGGTGGATTCCCAGGGGGTATTTCAGGCTGTCCGGCTCATAGTAAACGGAATCAAACTTCATCGGCGTGTTCCTCTCTGTCACTTGATTCCCTTAGTATGCGCCGGGGCGGCGGAAACTATCATTCCCCGTCCGCCCCAGCGTTTATCACCAGTCCCTCCACATGGTGTTTGCCCATCTGATGCCGGGCTTTCCGGTTCTCCACCGAGTCGAAAATGATGGAAAAATCGTAGTCCTCCGGGTACAGTTGGGAGGCCGCCACCTTCAGCTTCAGACGGCGGTGGTTGATCAGACGCTTTTCCTTCTTCACCTGCACCAGCACATTTCCCATGTCGTCCTCGGGCTTCACCACGATGCCGATCACCTGCTCCGGGTATACCGTCACCGAGTCACCGCGATTGAAGGAACTGTAACGGTTTTGCAATGCTTTCCGGTTCTGCATCTTCTCCAAGGTAGGCGATGGCAGCTTGGGCAGGCGGACTTTTGAGCCTTCTTCCAGCCGCAGCTCCGTTTTCAGTTCCCGGGAAATGCCGCCGTAGGCCCTTTGGGCCGCCATCTCCAGCATGTCGTCCGGCATGCCCAGGCGCTTGGCGATGTAGAGGGCGCAGCTCTCCCCGGCCTTTCCGATCTCCAGCCGGTAGAGCGGCTTTAAATTCTCCCGGTCAAATGCCATCCGCGCGTTCAGAATCTCCTCGTGCCCGGCGGCGTAGGTTTTCACTTCGGGATAATGGGTGGTCGCCAGAAACAGGCAGCCGCTCTCCCGCAGCTGTTCTAAAATAGCCACGGCAATGCCCATGCCCTCCGCCGGGTCCGTGCCGGAGCCCAGCTCGTCCAGGATCACGATGCTCTCCTGTGTTACCCGTTTTAGGATATCAAGCACATTTTGGATATGAGCCGAAAATGTGGAGAGGTTATCCGCGATATTCTGGCCGTCGCCGATGTCGCAGAGCACTTGGTTGGCCATGCAGATATCGGCGCGCTCGCAGGGGACGTGCAGGCCGCTGCCCGCCATCAATGCGAACAATCCCACGGTCTTGATGGCCACGGTCTTTCCGCCCGTGTTGGGCCCGGTGATCACGATTCCCCGGGCCTCGCCGCCCAGCCGGAAATACAGCGGGACGTTAGTGTCAGCCGGTATCATGGGATGGCGCGCACCGGCAAGCTCCATGCGCCCCTCCGTGTTGATCTCCGGTTCCACCGCCCCCAAATCGGAGCTGAGTTTGCCCCGGGCGAAAATCACGTCCAGCTTAACCAGCATGCGCAGATTATCCCGCATCACTTCCTCGTATCCCGCGATCTCATCGGTCAGCTGGTAAAGGATGCGGCGCACCTCGCAGTCCTCCTCGATGCGCAGCACTTCCAGCTCTTCCCGCAGCCGGGACAGGGCGGCGGGTTCGATAAACAACGTGGCCCCGGAGGAGGAGCGGTCGATCACGCTGCCCTCCACCCTGGATTTGTACTCTTTTTTGACGGGCAGGCAGATTCTGCCGTTGCGCTGCACCACAAAGGACTCGGCCATATAGCTCTTTTTCACCCGGAGAAGCCCTTCGGCCTTCTCCTTGATCTTCTCCTCCAAGGCCTCCAGCTCCCTTCTGAGGCGGGACAGGCAGGGCGTGGCAAAGCTGTCAACCTGGCCGCTGCGGACGGTCCGCCCGATTTCCTCCCTCAGTTCCTCCAGGGGATGCAGGTTCTCCGTGTAGTAAGCCAGGGCGATTCCCGACGTTTTTCCCCGCTCCAGGTAGGAGCGCATCCGGCTGACCGCCGTGAGGAACATGCCGATGCCCTCCACCTCCTCGGGCAAAAGCATCTCACCCCGAACCGCCTTCTCCAGGCACTGCTCCGTCCGCTCCATAACCGGGGAGGGCGGCTGTCCCACCAGGTCCAGCATCTGCCGCGCCTGGGTGGTCTCCCGCATATTCCGGCGCAGTTCCGACTCAGAGTAAAAGGGACGCAGCGCCAACAGTATTTCCCTCGCCTGCGGGGAAATGGCGCGCTGAGCCAGCATGTCTTTTATTTCAGTAAATCCAAGTGTGTCAAATGTAGTGTTCATTGTATCTGTTTCCTTCCTTTTCATCTGGCTATTATCTATATTCGGATACGAAAAAGGATGGAACGCAAAAAGCCCATGCGGCATCCAAAAGCAGATACGCGCATGGGCATTCCATGTCCGCTGTCATCGATCTGTTCCGGATTCAGGGTACAGAAAAAACACATCCGCCGCGGCGGACCTTTTCTTCCCCTGCGCATTCAGTTAGCTGCGTTCCATCTCAGATACAATTAACAAAAAGACATCTCCCAATCTTAAATATTTTCTTTACTATAGCAGGCATCCCAAGGATTTGTCAACTGGAATTTATTTCTGTTGTGTTTTTCTGCTCTTCCAGACCACGGCCAGGATATCCTTCAGTACAAGGAAGGCGTCCAGGTCGTTGTAGCCGTATTTCTTTTTCAGGTCGATCAGCAGTTTCCACAGACCCGCCGCGTAATAGGGGATATCCACCTCGCTCTGGTACCGGGCCAGCACGGGATATTTTTTGCTCCACGCCTTTGTCCAGTCTATTTTTTCGGACACCGTTTCGCTGGTCCTGTCGATGACGTCCTGTATTTCCCTGATGTCCAAATCAAATTCGATCAGTTCGTCCAGGGATAAACCGTACAGCAGCGCAAGCCGCTTCGACTGCCGGATATCAGGCAGAGTCTCGTCGGTCTCCCATTTTGAGATGGTCTGTCTGCTGACGCCCAGTTTCTCAGCAACCGCTTCCTGGGACAGTCCTTTGTTTTTTCTCGCGTTGAATAAGTGATTGCCTAAACTCATAGCCGGTTCCTCCTCCATTCGTTGTATATCCCGATTGTAGCGCAGATGGCGGAGGAACGCCACCAATGAAATGAGGCACTTTCGCGCGTTTTCCTGACATGGGGATTATTTCGCTTGTTTGCCTGGCTTTCCCTTCACATGGTTGTAGAATTCCTTCAGATCGTCCTTCACGTCCTGGGGGAGCTGGGATTTTTTGATTCCCCGTATTGCGCCTTCCAGCGAGTAGAGCCGGTGGATGCAGGCCGAGCTGTCAATCGCCAGAATGCGCAGCCATGCCTGACGGCTTCCCGCTTCCTTCAATTCTTCCAGCGTGGTGATACCCACCTGGCTCAACTGCTCCTCCACCACTGCGCCGATATTCGGCTGCTTTGATAATTCACCCATTCTGTACCTCCATGGGGGTCCGTCCTGCTATTCGGCTTTATTTCTGTATGGAAATGGAATGCCGTTCTCAGTCAAGACGTGTCCCCCCTGTCATTTTGATTTGCTGTTTTATTGTATGGTCTTATATTGCGCCCAGAATCAGTAGTACAACCGCCAATATAGCGGAGGCCGCCAGCCTGGTCCTGGAAAACACCGCAATGCGGCCTGGATCATCCAGCCGGTAATGCACGGTGACGCGGCTTCCCACCACAGCGGCCATGGGCACCTGCACGCGCTCCAGGGGGCGGTAGGTAATTCCATCGACCTGATAGGATACCTGAGCCCACTTGGAATTGTTCCGCTTCACGCGCTCCGGCAGGGCGCTGGAAACGCTCATCACCACCGCCTGCACATCCGCGGTATGGCTGCGGTGCCGCAGCAGCAGAATCATCTGGTAAATTCCGTAAACCGCACACAGTGCGGCCAAAGTCAGACAGACCATCCGCTCACGCTCCATTTCCGCCCTCCTTTTGTCTGAGAATGGCGTTTCTCAGCTTCTCCATGCCGCGCTCATAGGCCCCGGTGCCCGCCAGAGTCCGGTAAGGTTCCTCCGTACCGAAGGAAAGGCGGTATTGTTCCAGAATCAGAATGCTGTCCTTGCGGTCAATGGTATTTCCCGGCCCAGCCAGACGTATTGACCGGTCGTAGAGCGGATCGTCCTTCTGGACATCCGTCTGTTCGTGAACGTCCGCAGGCCCGTGGCCGTCCGCCTCCCCGTGAACATCCACATGCCCGTGGCCGTCTGCCTGTCCGTGGCCGTCCGCATGTCCATGAACGTCCACCTGTCCGTGGCCATCCGCCCGTCCGTGGCCGTCCGCCTCCCCGTGAACGTCCGCCTGTCTGTGGCCGTCTGCCTGTCCGTGGTCATCCGCCTCCCCGTGAACATCTGCATGCCCGTGGCCGTCCGCCTGTCCATAGCCCTCCGCCTCGCCGCAGATTCCGGCCACCAGCGTCTCCACATACCGCTCAAAACACTCTCCCGCCGCCTGTTTATCCTTCCCCCTCATAGCCAGCAGAAGTTTGTAATGCCATCCGGTTCCGGTCCTGAAGCCCAGCATTTCCTCCAGCGTTCCGCTGGCTTCTGAGGCGCAGCGCACCGTGTCCCAATCCTCCAGCTCCCAGGCAGACCGCAGAAGCGTGACCATTCCCTGCAGCGCCATATTGCCGTAGCGCCTGATCACCCTGCGGCTGACGGCCGCGGCCTGTTCCCAGTCCCCGCGGTAGAGACAGAGTGCGGGAAGCAGGCTGTCCGGGTCGATCTCCGGGACGGGGAGCTCCCGCAGATAAGCTTCCGCGCGGTCGTAGTCCCCACTCTGCATATAACAGCAGGCCGCAATCCCCTTGGCCTGCACCCAATATCTGCTTTCGCCGCCGGACAGAATTTCCTCCAGCAGCTCCAGGGCGTACTCCCGGAAACGTGCAAGATTCTCCTCCGTCCGATCCTCCTCCCGGAAATGCAGGACGCAGGTGGTGTAGAGCCCAGCTACCTTCAGCTTCAGGTACTGGCTGTCCGGGTACTCCCGCACCAGGGCCGCACAGCGCTCCATCCCCACCCGAAAACCGTCCCGCTCGAATATACCGGGAATCTCTTTCACCAGCCGGTCCGCCTCCTCCCGTGGCAGCGCCCGGGTGAAGGACAGCAGGGCGTCGATGGTCACGCCAAAATACCGGGCAATGGGCGCCAGGAGCTGGATATCCGGGCAGCTCTGCCCGGTCTCCCACTTGCTCACCGCCGGTTTTGAGACGCCCACGGCTCTGGCCAGCTGCTCCTGGGTGACGCCCTTCTCTCTCCGCAAATTCACAATCGTCGCGCCAATGTTCATGTTTCCACCTCCTGCATTAAGTGTAAGCTACCGCCGCCCGGAATACAAGGGAGGGGAAATCAACCTGGCGGGCGGTTTTGTCTACCGCCGGTTTACCTGGCGCAGGGCGGAGATTTTGTACGTGGTGCGTTTGGGCCAGGCGAACATCCTACCCCGGGGAGCATCTTGTACCCGAGGTTTTTTGGCCCAGGGCATTTTCCCACACAGGAACAATTATCCCTGCGATCCCCGCTCAGTTGCGCGCTTTCAACCACCGGTAAATCCAGATTCCCGCCACATAGAGGAACACCAGAAGCGCGCTCTGATACATAATCAACCCATAGAAATGACCGATCTCCAGTGCGTGCAGAACGGAAAACACAACGGTGGATACAGCCAGTACCAGCAGGGACAGAATATACGCGTAACGCCCCGCTTTGTCCCGCAGCATCTCATTGCGCTCATCCTTCAGGCAGATTTCTTCCTCCTCCTGCTTCTCCTGGTAACGCTTCACACGGCCGGGCCGGGTCCAGTAATAGTATCGTCCCATGGTCGCCAGACCGCCGAAAATCCCGCCGCCCGCGAAACCGGCCAACAAACTCTGCAGCTTCCCGGATGCAGCCGCGGACGCTACGGCCAGCAGTAATCCTGCCACAAAATACGCAACTCCTGTCCACAGATAACTTCTTTTCATTGATCATTCTCCTTCCACAAAAACAATTCCTCAATGGTTTTCTGAAAAAAGTCGGCGATCTGGAAGGCCAGCTCCAGCGACGGGTTATATTTCCCATTCTCGATGGAGCTGACGGTCTGCCGCGATACCCGCAGCGCCCGGGCGAACTCCTCCTGGCTCAGGCCCATCTCCTTGCGCAGCTGTTCCACTCTGTTTTTCAAGCGCTTCCTCCTTTCATTTCGTAAAGGTCCCTTTACATTCAGTATAGAGCAAAAACTCCATCTTGTCAAGTTTCCTTTACATCATCTGTGAACTCATCATCTGTCTCCCCCTCGGCCCCACTTCTACTCCACGTCCTCCAGCTTCACCCGATAAACCCCATACTCCCACCGCGTCTCCTCGTCCAGCTCCCCATAATCGTTATCCGCCTCCCCCAGAGTATATTCGTCGCGGCGGCCCCGCTGCATACCACACTGCCAGCCGGAGCGCACAGCCCGGGCGAAGCGTTCCAGGCAGGTGCCGCTCAGGTAGTCCAGGTCCCCGAAGCAGATGTTCTCAAACTGCCTCCGCATAAAGTCCAGCAGCTCTGCGTCCGTCAGCTCGTCCTGAGATTCATTTTTATACATGTAAAATAGTTCCTGCAGCTGGCCGAGTACCTCCACATACTGGTCCTGATGGATGTAAGCCGAATCGCAGAAAGCCTCAATCACAGCGGGCAGAATACTCTCCCCGAACTCGACTCTCCTGCTCTCCTTCAGAGAATCCTCCCGGCAGGCCATCAGCTCCCGGGCGTCCTTTTCGGTCAATACGAGGCCGTATTGCCCCGTCTTTTCATTGCATCTCAGAATCCTCTGTAAATCCGCCTTCCGCTGCTCCGCCAAAAGCAGTTCAAACATATTCTCCATACCGTTCTCCCTTAAACAATCCGCTGAAGGCAGCCGTGCGCCGCCCCGTTTGCCAGTTCCGCCGCAATCCTGGGAATATAGCAGTCCAGGTAAGCCGCCAACGCCTCGTCTCCCGGAAAATACCGGGCGGCAAGGCGCCGCGACAGCCCCCGCAGTCTCTCCGCCAAACGATCCCCGGAGACAGCTCCCACCGCTGCGGCCAGCATTTCATACTTGTCCGGCTCCAGCGCTGTCTCCTCCGGCGAGATTCCCAGCAGCAGATGGACCAGGATCTTTCGCAGCACAATCTCACCGAGATTGACCGGCAGGTCCCGCCAGCCCTGTCCCCGGGCCGTCAACACTGCTCCGACGTAGTCCGGGGACAGACTCCCCAGAAAGCGCTGCTCCGCCCAGATACAGGCCAGATAGCGGTCCACCCGGTCGATCCCCGGCCGTTTTCCAAGATCCCCGGGAACCGGATAGTCCAGCCCTGTAAAATCCTGCTGCGGATTAAAACGCGGGTCGTACCATTTGAAGAATCCCGGGATGTTCCGCGTCACTGTTTTGCGGTAAACACTGCACCCATATCCGTTAAAGGATACGATCCACTTGTTGTAAAGCTTCCGGGCCTCCTCCGTCCTGCGGATCACCAGGCGGCATCCCAGGTCGTAGGCCTCCCGCGCCGTCAGCATTTCCCCGCCCGACAATTCTCGGTTCTGTCCCGGCCCGCTTCCGGTCTCCTGCGTCTCGCCGATGCAGTAAAGCACCGCTTCCATCAGCTGCTGCGCCGTCTCCCAAGGCACGGAGGTGCTCGCCTTACTGGTATAGCGCTCCGTCAACTCCTGTACCAGAGGAAGCAGGTCCGCCGCCTCATATCCCATATACGCCATATCCCCATCTCCTTTCCGTGAATTTAGAGTTTACTACAGAAATTTTCACATTTAAAGTCTGGAAATCCGGGAAAATAAGGCTTATAATAGATGCAGGGAGAGATGACGGCATCTCTCCCTGTTGCGTTCCTCTTACAAACGGTTCATTTTCCTTCAAACATCATCCCCTGAAATACGGTGGATTCATAAACGGGACGATCAGCTCCACCGGCTCCCCCTCTGTATCCAGCGCCCAGTAGCCGCTGTAGATTCCGTCGCCCATTCCGCTGGCAAACATGGCGATGCGGTGCCCGCTCTCCGGCAATTTCCAGACCACAAAATCTCCGCCCTCCCTCTGGACCTGGGGATGCGCTTCGTAGCTGCGGCGGAACTCCTGGGCAAAATAATCGTCGTACCGGTTCTTGCCGGGATTCTCACCGGACCATTTTTCAAGGAAGCGTGCGTATTCATCCGCCACCGCGGCGTCGCAGAAGCAGGCCATCCCGGCATCCACTCCGAAAAAGCTGAAAACCCCCGGTTGATTCAGCTGTTCCACGGTGTATCCCCTGGGCATGGCCAGCTCATACCCTTTGACGGGCCGGCTGCTGATCTTTAATTTTGCCGCTGCAACCCGCAGTCCCACGATGGGCGAGCGGCAGATACTCAGCTCCACCGGGTAAGCGCCCGCTGGTATGGTCCGATTCAGGAAGGTAGAATATTTCCGGTCGCCCAGATATACCAGCGGGTCCGCCAGCACGATTTCACCGCTGGGGAAGTCCGCCTCGCCGATCACAAACGGCTCCAGAAGATCATCCTTCTCAAATAATCCCCGGAAAAATTCCGCGGGATAACTGGTCTGGTTCAAAAATTTCAGATTCTTCTCAAACGCGGCCTGGCCCGGATGCTTCACCGGCTCCCGTATCTCCTTTCCGGTCCTGGTGTCCACGAAATATTTCCCGCTCTGATCCGATTTGAATTCCAGGTCCGCGCCCACCGGCAGATAGAGCACGTTCAGCACCGCGGGTTCAACGTTGGCCAGGGTGTTGAAGTCCACTACCGCCAGATTTTCCGCATGATCCAGGTATTCCTGGGTATCCGAAGCCCCGAAGGCGACCCACCCGTTTCCGATCCCGTTGTCCTCCCGGAACAACCATCTCAGCGCAGTTCTCCGCTCCAACACGGACTTGCTCACAATGCAGGCCCCCGCGCCGGAGATGTACTGCCTGAACTCCTGCTGCGGTTTTGGGGGCTGTTTCTTTTTGGGGACTAATCGATCGAACATTCCCATGGTAATTCCTCCTCAAGTGTGTTTGGCTCCGCCGCCATATCTGTATGGTACCAAAAAATTCCTGCAAATACAATGTCCGCCAGGCAGAACACCGCTTGAATCCGCGGCATTTATGCGATAAGATGATAGATATTGTACATTGGAGGAAACGGCTATGATTTTATCGGATCAAACGATCATGAAGCTGCTGGCGGACAAGACCCTGGTGATCTCCCCCCTTGAGGAACGGCAGATCCAGCCTGCCAGCGTGGATATCCGCCTGGGAAGCACCTTCAGCATCGTGGAGGACCTGTCCACCGGCGTGATTTCCCTGGAAACCGCGGCCAGCTATAAAACCATCCGGACCGACACCTATATTCTCCTGCCCGGCCAGTTCGTGCTGGCCACCACCATGGAGTATTTTGAACTGCCGGACAACCTGACGGCGTTTGTGGAGGGGAGAAGCTCTCTGGGGCGGCTGGGTCTGTTTATCCAGAACGCCGGCTGGGTGGACCCGGGCTTCAAGGGTGAGATCACCCTGGAGCTGTTCAACGCCAACCGCTGCGCCATCGAATTAAAGGCCGGGCGGCGGGTGGGACAGCTGGTGTTCGCTGAGATGGACGCCATGGCCTTGAACCCCTATAATGGGAAATACCAGGGGCAGCGGGGCGCCACCGGATCACGGGTTTACCTGGACGGCGAGCTGTAAAACGCCTCTCACAAGACGAGACCGGCCCCAGCGGACCGGTCTCTTTTGATTCATCTTATAATTCCATCAGGTTCTGATCTCCTCCACGTACCGGAGTCCTTCCATTTTTCGGATATCCTCCAGAATCCGTGCATGCTTCTGCCGTTTTCCCAGATCCAGCTCGATCATCACGCAGGTGTCCTTCTTGTACCATTTGTTCTCGGAACGCCTGACCAGATTTACAATCCGGATATTCTGATCGTAAAAATACTGAATCAGCAACAGCATAAATTCCTCTTTGACTCCCTCGACGTAAATCTTCATGATGCGGGATGTCCCCATCACCATACGGTCGATTATCTTGCAGGTCATGGACGACATGAAAATCACCCCAACGCCGCCGAACGCGCCAAAGTAAAATCCGGCGCCAATCGAGATTCCTAACGCCGCCGTCACCCAAAGCGCCGCAGCGGTGGTGAGCCCCCGGACCTGATTGGTGCCGGTCACAATGATGGTGCCCGCGCCGAGGAAACCGATTCCGCTGATGACCTGGGCCGCCATTCTGGCTAAATCGCCGCTGCCCCCAAAGTTCCTGGATATGTATTCGTTGGTGATCATGGCAAGGGTCGCCCCGACGCAGACCAGGGAAAAGGTCTTAAGTCCCGCAGGCCTCCCCTTCATCTCCCGCTCCAATCCGATCAGCCCTCCGCAGATCGAGGCCACGATCATCCGAAACAGCGCCACCACTTCAAAGCGCGTGTCCGAAAACTCCTTCAAATCATACAAAACATCCCCCAAAAATTCTACCATTTGTCCGCCCTCCTGACATCATTGTCTCCGGGTCCGAAGCAACTTAACTTCCTTACCGGATACTGATATAAATATACCATAGGTTCGCTGTTGAAACCAGCTTTGTTTTTGTTCATTTCGACATTATCCTGCACTTTTCATCAAAGCTCCACCCCTCCATAAAACGCTAAAAGCGCGGCATCCCCCATCAGAGGATACCGCGCCTTTTTCCATACCATATTCCATTAATCCACCGCGTCCATTTTCTCCTTCAGCGCCTGATACAGCTTCGTCAGATCGATGGGTTTGGCAATGTGTGCGTCCATTCCCGCGTTTCGGGCCGCCAGGACGTCCTCGGCAAATACGTTCGCCGTCATTGCAATGATCGGGATGCTTTTGGCTTGTGGATGGCCGCAGGCCCGGATCCTTCCGGCCGCCTCGTATCCGTTCATGACCGGCATCTGTATGTCCATCAGCACGGCATCGTAATAGCCCTCCGCCGAGGCCGAGAAGGCTTCAAACGCCTGCTTTCCGTCGTCCCTTGTCTCGACTTTCGCGCCGTACGCGGTCAGAAGTTCCACCGCGATCTCCTGGTTGATCGCATTGTCCTCGGCCAGAAGAAATCTTCTGCCGGCAAACGAGTTCTCGTCCAGGGTGACTTCCTCGGAAACCGGAACGGGCGGCAGCTCGCCCTCCTGCAGGGGCAGATCCAGGTCCACCGTAAACGCAGAGCCGCGGCCCGGAGCGCTCTTTAAGGTGATCTGGCCTCCCATTGCGGAGATCAGGTTTTTGGTGATGGCCAGCCCCAGGCCGGTGCCCTCAATTCGGTGGACCAACCTGTCGGACACCCGCTCAAAGGGGGTGAAAATGATCTTCTGGGCTTCCGGAGCGATTCCGATTCCATTGTCCGCAACCGTAAACCGGAAGGTGGGAGATTTTCCGCGCTGCTCCCGCTCCTGTGCGGTGAAGGAAATGGACCCGCCTTCCTGTGTGAATTTCACTGCGTTTGACAGCAGATTCATGAAAATCTGATTCAGGCGCAGCGTGTCGCCCATCAGCCTGGAATGGCTGATCTTCACGGTAAAGGTCAGGGTCTGCCCCTTGGATTCACATTGAGGCCGCAGGATCGCCTCAAGCCCCTGAAGCAGTTCCCCGAGGTCAAAGGGTTCGCTGACCAGCGCCAGCTTACCGCTCTCAATTTTACTCATATCCAGCACGTCGTTGATGAGGCTGAGCAGATGCCGGGAGGAGAAATCGATCTTATTGAGGCAGTCCAGCACCCGGTCCGGGTCGCCCAGACAGCGCTTGGCAATGGCGGTCATGCCCACGATGCCGTTCATCGGCGTGCGCATGTCATGGGACATGCTGGAGAAAAAGCTGCTCTTCGCCGCGTTGGCCTGCTCCGCCGCCACAACTGCGGCCGCGATCTTCTCCCGGTCGTTGTGCTCCTGGGTCACATCCGTGACCGCGTAGATGCATTTCTTCTCATCTCCCAAAACGAAGGGGCAGACCAATATTTTCAGCCACATATCGCGGTGAAGGCGTTCGTTGTAGGTGTGTACCTCCCGCGTGCAGCCCTCCGGCGGCCAGGGCTCCTCCAGGATCGCCTGGAGTCTGCTCCGAAAGGCGCTGTCTTTCGCCTGCTGCGGTTCCTGTTCTAAAAACTCTTCCGCAGGGATACCCAGTATTCTGCCGCTGTTTTCAAACACATAATCCGGCACGGCGCTCCTGGCGTTGAGTATAAAGATCACTGTATCCGTATTTTCCGATATAGCCTGATAAATGTCTAACAGGAAACGGTCATTTTCCTGCTGCCTGCGCTGCATGGACCAATAGAAATAGGAACCTGCCGTCAACGCCGCGACCACAACACCGATAATCACCGTTGCCATCGCCATGGCCGTGGAAACGATCTGGGCTCCGTCCTTCTCCACCTCGCGCAGCGGCACAACCGTGACAAGCTGCCAGCCCCGTTTCTCATAAACGGGTTCAAAGCAAAAGAGCTGCTCCTGGCCGTCGATCTGAAAAACCACGGACCCGGTGGACCCGGAATTGAGCGCCTCGATAAACTCCCCGACCCGGTCCGAAGGGTTGTCCGCGTAAATCAGCAGATGTCCGATATCTTCGTAGACCTGTTCGTAATTGTATCGGACCGGCGGTACGACAATTTTGCCGTCCCGCCCCAGAATATAGCTGTACCCTTCCCCCAAATATGTGGTCTCTCCGCAGGCCTTCTGCATGGACGCGGCTGGGATGCTGGCGTAGAGAATCCTGCCGCCGGTAAGCGCGGTTCCAAACAGCACCCTGCGGCCGCCGTTCTCATCAATCAGGGGATCCGACATTTCAAAACCGTCCACCGCCACCTTTGCGGCAAACTCCTCCGGGATCCCTTTTAACAGATGCGCGTTCTCCGGCCCGTACAGCGCCTGTCCCCCGCGGTCTATCACGGTCAGGCCGCTAACTGTGTGATCGTTCTCAAATCGCTCCAGCAGGGCGGTGGCCGAGGAAACGTCCATCGAGGCATCCAGGGAGGCGGCCAGGCCGCGCAGATCCCGCTCTGTATCGTTAAAAATCGCCGTGAGCATCTGGCTTTTGCTGTTGGTAATTTCCCGGATCACCTGGACCGTGGTGCTGCGCACATTGGAGCGGATGCTCCGGATCGCCTCTGTGCCCATCAGAAACGCGCCGATGCAGGAAGCGGCAATCACAATCAAAAGCGCCGTGTTCCGGTATCGATGTCTTTTTAGATTTGCCTGCTTCAACACGACTACCTCCCTTTCAATCACTGCGCTCCGGCGATCGCCTCAAGCTGTATGCGGTCGTAGCTTGCCGCCGCTTCCTCCGGCGTCGCCCCGCCGATCATTTCCAGACACAAAGTCCGTGTTGTGCCCCAATAGTCAAAGCAGAGCGACATGTCCTCGATGGGAATCTGTCCCGGCGAGCAGGCGTCGTCGTAAAGCGCCTGCAGCCTGGGATCCAGGTCGAATTCCTCATGTTCGAAAACCGGCAGAATGCTGCTTGCGCCGTTGTTCAGCTCGTTTTTCTTATGAGTGGTCAGATACTCCAATACCTCCAGGGACTCCGGCACATGGGCGCCCCTGGCGTTGACGCAGATGCGGGTGCCAATGGACGGCAGGCTTATGGTGCCGTCCGGCAGGGCCGGGATGCCCTGCTGGATGAAGTCCATATCCGGGACCTCCCGCTCAATATCTTCTTCCTTACCTGCGGGAAATACCACAAAGGCGACTTTGCCGTCCCTGAATCCTTCCCAATCGGTGGTGTTGGCCCGGATGGCGTCCACCCCCTCCACGGTCAGATTGTCCCCGTAATACCCTTTGTCCACCAGCTCCTTAAAGAACCGGAAGCCCTCCAGCATGTATTCGCTGATTTTGATGCTGCCGTCGTTGAGCCCCGCGATGATCTCGTCCGTATTCTCGGCCTGGTAAATGGGGTAGAGCCCCCGGGCCATGGCAAATACCGTCATGGCGTACCACCGGTTAATGCCGATGGGCGTAATTCCGTTTTCCTTGAGGACCTGGCAGCAGTATAAAAATTCCTCCGCGTCCTCAGGCGGCTCCAGGCCGTATTCCCGCAAAAGCCCTTCATTGACATAAAGGCCGTAAGCCGTCATTTTGGTGGGAAGGCAGTAGGCCGTCCCTTTCACAATGGCCTGCTTCCTGGCCGACTCATTCAGCTCCTGAAACACGGGCTGGTCCGAGAGATCATAAAAAAAGCCTTTCGCATTGAGCGCCTTGACCGTGTCCGCGTTGACGATAAACAGGTCCACATCTTTTCCGTTATCCAACCGGTTTTCCAGCGCCTCATTGTAGCCGTCCGCCGTGGACAGCCCGCTGACCCGTATTTCAACGTCCCCGCTCTGGGCGTTGTAATCGGCGATCAGGTCCCGGTAAAGGCTGGAACTGGACGTTTCCGACGATTCAATGGAGGTAAACAGGTTGATCACAATCTTATCCGGTTCTGTGGGAGCCAGCTGCAGTTCATTGGGGGAATCAACGCGCCCGCAGCCGGATAAAAGCAGTCCCGCCAAAGCAGCCGCAAGCAGAGCATTTCTATAATTTTTTGTCATCCTTTGTCCCTCTCTTAAAGCCCGCGGCGTTTCCGATCTGTACCACCGCGCCGGACAGTTTCGCGCGTACGGACCAGCCGTCCCGGACTTTTTTCATCAGACGTTATGTTCATATACCAAATAACATAATTATAGCAAAGAATGGGGTGAATAGCAACAAATGGGGGAAAATGTAACGCTTTCCTCGTTCTGATCTCCCCACAAAAAAACGGCGATACGTTCCCCCTTAACGGAGCGTACCGCCATTCATCGTGGTTTCATTTCCTTGGCAAGGAAACCTCCACCCTATTCATTAACCGCATTTTCCATCCGGTTCATCCGCGTCCAGGTGATCATACCATAACAGGCGTTCAACAGGTAGACGGACCACATGGTCGTCATAATCCAATCCCCTGCCAGGACCCACATGATCACGGTCACCACGTCCACAATGATCCACAGCAGCCATTGTTCCCGGTACCGGAGTACCATCAGGGCGTTGGCGATCACGGAAAAGGTCGTGCTGGCGCTGTCCAGCCAGGTGGCGTTTCCGCCCAGCCTGGACAGGAAAATGTGGTAGAGCCAGATACAGACCGCCGACGCGGCCACCAGAACCGCTGTGAGGCTTGGCTTCATTTTCTTACATTTTACAATGCCCGTGGTCTGGCTGTAATGCTTGTTCCAGAAATACATTCCCACAAACTGGGTTGGCAGGTAATACAGGGCATTCAGCATCACTTCCCCGTAATAGCGGCTGTACCAGGCCACCACAATATAGGCGGTTATGTTCACAAATCCCCAGTAATATTGGGATTTTTTCCCAGCCGCACAGAGCACCACACAGAAGATGCCGCAGATAGCCGCCGCCGAACTGATCAAAAGATACCACCAGGAGCTTTCCCGGTCAATGGCTGCAAAATAGATGGTAAAGCCAGTCACCGCCAGAACCTCGAACCATTGGAAGGGGGTGAGGCTGGACTTGATTTTTTTAAGCATGATCTGCCTCTCTTTCATTTACGTTTCCCAGCATACGATCCACCAACTCCACCGCCCGGTCAAACCGCTGCTTATAATCCCCGCGTATCACCTCAAATTCAAAGCCAAGGCTGTGGTAAATCTCCTGAATCTGCTCGCTGTACTTCTGCCGGTCCGCGGCGATCACCGGGCTTCTCCCCCCGTCCTGGACAAATTCCACATCCGGCTCCAGAAACAGGATCAGATCATAGCGGTTCAGCCCTGCGATGGCCTGGGCCAGGGCGGCATTTTTCTCCTTTTCCCTTCCTTCCAGAAATCCGATGTAAAACAGGGTGGTCAGGCAGTCCGTGTCCTCAAAGAGCACCCGATTGCTGCGCTCAACCGCCTCCAACTCCCTCGTCTTGTGCTGCAGCAGGATGTCGGTAAAATCCTCCGGGATCATCAAAAGATCCGTGCCGGAGCGCTCCGAGATGTCCCGGCCCACCTCCTCCAGATAGTTTGTATTGTAGTAATTGGCCAGGTTGACGGTGAGTGTGGATTTTCCGGTGCTCTCCCCGCCGATGATCAGCACTTTTTTCACATAATAGGGCTTCACAACATTGGGGAGCCAGTCCCAGTGCCCGTAAATATCCGCCCGCAGTTCGGTGGACGACATGCCGTTTCTGGGCAGGATGATCAGCTGGGCCTGAGGGTAACAGCGGGACCAGAAGCTGTCCTCCCCGTAGTCGCTGCCGCAGAAAACGGCGTCGATGGGCTGACCGGCAAATGCCTTCACTTTGTCCGCGTCCCGCTGCCAGTATTCTTCGGTGTAGGCTTCCTTGCTTCCGGTGTCGTCCTCCAAAATGAAAAGCTTCACATGGGCCAGATGGCTGGTCAGCCGGTAAATCCACCGGTAGCGCACCCGGACGTCGATCTCCGACCTGCGGCTCCCGCTACTGATCACAAGAATCAGCGTCCGGCAGTGGCTTGCCGCCTCCAGGATACAGCGGACATGGCCCAGGTGAGGCGGGTTGAAGCTGCCGCCGTAGAGGCCGCAGGTGAAGGGGTGGTTGTCGGATGTTATGAAATGATTGTACATAGTTTGACTTTTTCCTCTTTGATTTAATAAAATTTATATTTGAGGGTTATCTCCTCACCAGTATCCAGATCCGTTATGTTCCGGTACAGCGTGATATCCCCGTCGCTGCTTATTTTGATGGGCTGCATATTTTCATAGCTAACGGCCGATTCAGCGGCAGTTGTTCTCGCCCCGGAAATACCGCGTACGGATGCCGCCGTTTCAATAATCGAACCGAACGCCTTTACCTGTCCTGTCTGGGGTTCCAGTATTACCGCGCCGTCCACGGAGGACAATTCCAAAAATGTATTTCTTCCTGCAATTTTCCCCCTGTTTGTCAGGGATATCCGTTCGATTGCCGCAGCTAAATGTTTCCGAATCCCCATGGCTTCCGAGTGTCCCAATATGCTTTCCCGGTTTACGATGTGCTTCTCGTAATCATCATCCAGCACAAGCACGATTAATGCGCCATGCCTTCTGTAGCTTATATCCCAGCATATATCAAATAGATTGCAGGCCACATTGTACGCAGCTTTCAAAACATCCCGGAATAAGTTCTTTACCATATTGCCCTGATAAACCGTGATATCGCCTTTCCGAATGGAAATAATCATTTGATCATGATTGAATGGCTCCTCATTGTAAACGATCACATCGCCCGTACGCGTTAGCGCAATGCCCACCTGTCCTGCTTTCATCACGCTGGTAAACGGCCGCAAAAAGTTAGGGACAGAAGAATAATCGGGTTTATCGCTGATTTCATTCCAGCTGACTTCTTTATAATCAGCAATCCGGAACTCCTTGTCGGCTATAAAATAGACGTAGTTCGACCCGCCCATCACATCAATCAATTTCATTTCACTGGCCTCAGAAAAATCTAAATAGCCCGTGGCTTCCGGATCAATAATTATATTTTTGACAATGGGAAGATTCTCATAGGTACGATTCTGCATTTTACCAATATGATCTAAAATTTTACCCCATTCCCTTTGGCTGATGGAGGTCTTGATCTCCAGCCATTTTGTAGCGATCTCTCTCTCCACACATTTTCGTTCCAATTCCCCACTGTTTAGATCCAACTCACAGAAACAACGGGAATTTTCCTCAATAAATTCAAAAAGGTCCCTGATTGGCCCACCCTTTCTGCCTGTATTATACGTGATATAATAAAATTTCCGGCCGTTTATTATCAAATCTAAAAGCGTTCCCCAATTCGGGCGGATCGGGTGGTCCAGCAAATATAACTGCGGAACCATCTGTTCAATTATCTTGGCCAACTCAATTTCTTTCATTGAATCACCTTCCTCTTATTACCTCAATCCCTCAAATCGTCTCCTGATATCGCTATGGACGGATAATGGGACAGGGTTGTAAGGTCCACATCCAGCGGGACGCTGTACACCATATAGTAATGGCCGGGATTTTCAGCAGCCATCTCCCTTATTTTGCTCTCCGCCAGTCTTTTGTCCAATGTGGCGTATGCCACCGACACCACCCCCACCTTTTCATTGCCTGAATTTTGAATACTTCCACGCAAAATCAGCTTTAACGGAGCCTCGCCGTTTAACCCCTGCTCAATGTAGTCCTCGTAGTTCATTTGTTCTCCCCTCCCCGGCTTCGGTTCATTCACTGGCGCTCCCTCATAAACACCATCACATCATTTGCCCATGTGCAAAATTTCCACCCCTGGGAGCCCAGCTCGTTCCACTCCGCTTCCATGTCCGCCACTTTTTTGTCATAATCAAATCCCACTTTAAGTTTGGATTTGACAAATTTGTATTCATACTGCTTCATTCCTCACACCTCCGTTTCCTCTGCCTGTATCACCCGTACTGCTCTTATATGATCCTAATTATATGGGAGATTATGTTGAAATTCAACGCAAAATTCACTTTCAAACGCCAATGTTAACTTCAGTTGACAGTTTTCCCGGCCTTCCTGGTAGAAATTATGATTGGAAATTGTTATACTTCTTCTGAAATCAGTTATGAGGAGGACACAAATGACGGCATTCAGCGAGCGGCTTATCAAATTGAGAAAACAAAAGGGCTTATCCCAGGAACAACTGGGGGCAGCCGTGGGCGTCACACGGCAGACGGTATCAAAATGGGAGCTGGGCGACACGACGCCGGAGCTTGGAAAACTGGTACAGCTCAGCGACTATTTCCAGATTTCGGTAGATGAGCTGGTGGGGCATGCGGCGGAGAACTACGGCGATAGGGCCGTGGAAACAAACAGTATGCCTGCTGTCTGGCATTACGAATATAAGAGTAAAAGAACCTTGTTCGGAGTCCCTCTGGTTCATATCAATCTCGGACATGGCCCCCGCCGGGCCAGAGGTATCATTGCCATAGGAAACTTGTCCCGGGGGGCGATCGCTATCGGCGGGTTGTCCGTGGGTATTCTTTCTTTTGGCGCCTGTTCCCTGGGTATGTTCTCCCTGGGCGGCCTCTCGCTGGGGCTTTTAGTCTCCGCTGGCGGACTGTCAGTGGGCTCGCTGGCCTTTGGCGGGCTGGCAATCGGGCTGTTCGCCGTGGGAGGCTGCGCCTTTGGCGTCTATTCCATCGGCGGCTGTGCCATTGCCTCGAAGATCGCAGCCGGCGGTTACGCCCACGGCCCTATCGCCATCGGGGACCGGGCGACGGGGGACGTCGTGTTTCGATTTGAGCAGGGCTTTCGCTCCGGAGATGTGAGACGGGCGATCACGGAAATGTTTCCGGGTACGTGGGGGATTATAGCCGATATCTTCAGCGCGTTTTAATTTTGAGACGGCAAAATCCGCAGCGCAACCGGATTGGCGGTTATGCTGCGGAGTTTCGACGTTTATGTTTTAGATGGATGGGACTGATTATCATTGTAAACAAAATGCGGTATCGGACGTCCGTCAATGGACGACCGCCACATTCCATCCTGCTTTGCGCCCATTTTCTCGTAGAATCCAATGGCCTGAGGGCTGGTGACAAAATGGAATTCCGGGATACTACGGCATCTGCACCAATCCGTCAGATGATTCCACATCTGCTTTCCATAGCCTTTTCCCAGACACTGCTCAGAAATGTAGAAATATTCCAACTCCCAACCGCCGCCGTCCCGCTTTAGGCCCCAGAATGCAATGGCATTTTCGTGATCCCAGGATACATAGACTGGATTTTCACGGATAAATTGCTCGGTGATGTTGAACGTGCGGTCAAAGGTGTCCATAAATGCTTCGCCGTAGCCCCAATGGGCCTCTGATTGATGGGCGAGGGAGCGGAGGTGGGCGGTGTCATTTGGGGTGGCTTGTTGGAATTGTAGCGTATTTTTAGTTGCTTCCATATATTTTCTCGTTGTATTAATACTCAATTCAATCAAAAACTTTCGTAATATCCTGATACCGGTTGACCACACTTAGCATCTTATTCCCCCACAAGTTCTTTCAATTCATTCAGACCCAGCCAGCCTTCGCCGTCTTTCACCGCTTCCTCAGCTTCCTGCAGCTTCACCAGAAGTTTTTTCTCCGCTTGATCACGCTCGTAATCTTTCATATCCATGACGCCAAAACGTCCTCTGCGATTTTTAGTTAGATATACCGGTTCTCCTTTATGACAGTTATTCAAGACTTCATTATAATTTCTCAAATCAGATACTGGTAAAATATTTGCCATATTTTTTCAGCTCCTTCCTTGATTTCATTTTATTTCTGCTACTTCTATTCTACACAAAAAGCAGTAAAATTCAACGTAGGTTTTTACAGCTTTTTTGAATTGTATTTAAACATATTCTATTATGATTCCTTTTATATCAGCTTTCGCTGGCAGGTCCTCCACACTTAGGACATCGTGGAATCATCCTTAATTGATCTCCACCATTACCATACCTACGAAATTCATTTCCACAAATATTACTGAGGTGGCCGAAAAGCTCCAAAATTGCTTTTAGTTCCGTTTTAGTTCCACAGGCAAAAGAAAAAAGCCGATACCCCAAGATTTTACAAGGGATATCAGCTCTTCATTATTTATTCGAACTCAATCGTCGCCGGCGGCTTCGGAGACAAATCATAGCAAACCCGATTCACATTCTCCACCTCGTCCAAAATCCGGTCCGTGATCTTCAGCAGCACGTCCCATGGCACCTGCTCCACGGAGGCGCTCATGGCGTCGATGGTGTTGATGGCGCGGATGATCACCATGTACTCAAAGCTTCTCGCATTGTGCTTCACGCCCACGCTCTTGAAGTTCGGCACCACGGTGAAATACTGCCAGACCTTCTGGTCCAGGCCCGCCTTCTCGAACTCGTCACGCAGGATGGCGTCGGACTCGCGCACGGCCTCCAGACGGTCGCGGGTGATCGCGCCCAGGCAGCGCACGCCCAGACCCGGTCCCGGGAAGGGCTGACGGTAAACCATGGAGTGAGGCAGTCCCAGCTCCACGCCGCAGGCGCGGACCTCGTCCTTGAACAGCTGCTTTAACGGCTCTACCAGCTCGAACTTCAGATCCTCCGGAAGGCCGCCCACATTGTGATGGGACTTCACCATCTTGGCGGTCTTGGTGCCGCTCTCGATGATGTCCGGGTAAATGGTTCCCTGGCCCAGGAAATCGATGCCGTCCAGCTTTCTGGCCTCCTCCTCGAACACGCGGATGAACTCGCTGCCGATGATCTTGCGCTTCTGCTCGGGATCGGACACATTCTCCAGCTTGCCCAGGAAACGCTCCACCGCGTCCACGTAGACCAGGTTGGCGTGAAGCTGGTTCTTGAACACCTCTACCACGCTCTCGGACTCGTTCTTTCTCATCAGGCCGTGGTTCACGTGCACGCAAACCAGCTGATTGCCGATGGCCTTTAACAGCAGGGCGGCCACCACGGAGGAATCCACGCCGCCGGAAAGGGCTAACAGCACCTTGCGGTCTCCCACCTGACGGCGCATCAGCTCCACCTGATCCTCGATAAAGTTCTTCATATTCCAGTTAGCCTCAGCGTGGCACTGGCCGAACACGAACGCCTTGAGAGCTTCCTTGTCCGGAATCTCGTCATAGCACGCCGTGCATTTCGCAGTGGGGTGGTCGATGGCGATCACCGGAATCCCGCACTCGTAGAGCGCCGGGTCCACGTCCACCGCCGCACCGTCCACCACGCGGTTCTCGCCGCCGTTTAAGATGATGCCCTTGACATTTTCCAATTTCTTTAACCCCTCCACGCCGATATCGTGGGGGTGAATCTCACTGTACACGCCCATGCTGCGGATTTCGCGGGCCACCACCGTGTTCTCGGTGCTGCCCAGGTCCAGAATTACGATCATATCCTGTTTCATCGATTCCTGCTCCTTCTTCATTTGTATTCTTTTTTCTCGTTTATCTGCCGGAAAATGCTTCGGGTCCCCGAACCGCTCTCCGGCCCTCAGCTACCATTATAGTCGAAAAGTGGAAAATAGAAAAGCAATTTCTGAGAAATGTAGCGGACCGAAATGCATCCGCTCTCACGCCTCCATCAACAGCTCGAATTCATTTTTATTCACCAGAACCAGCCCTTCCTCCTGCATCCGTCCCAGCTCCCGGGTCAGGGCGCTGCGGTCCACGCAAAGGTAATCCGCCAGCTCCAGCCGCCCCATGGACGAGGTGAACTTCCGGCTGCCCCGGCGCTGGACCTGCTGGGAGAGCCAGACCAGAATCCGGCCGCGGATGGATTTCTTGGAGATCACCTCCATCTTGTCCATCAGCTGGACATTTTTCCGGGCCAGCAGCGTCACCATGTTTTCGATCAGGCGGTGATGAAATATACAGGAGGAGCTGCAGGTGCGCAGCACCTTGTGAAAGCCCAGCAGAAGGATGCGGCTGTTCTGGGCCGCCTGGAAGGAGACCGTGCTGTCGGAGCCTCCCCCGCACACAAAGCTCTCCCCGAACACCGCTCCCGGTTCCAGAGACAGCAGGATCGCCTTCTGCCCCCACACGTCCTCCTTGATCATCTGCACGCTGCCGCTCATCACCACGCCCACGGAGTCCAGGCTCTCCCCTTCCAGGAAAATGAACTCCCCTTTCGCGTAATCCTTGGCCACCGCCCCAAGACATTGCAGCATCGCGCCGATCTGTCCCTTCTCGATCTTGCCAAACAGCTCCATCTCATGTAATTGCTGCAAAAATTGTTCCATTCCGGCCTCCTTTTTTTGTTTCAGTATAGCAAAATTGTTCTCACGTTGCAACCGCAACATACATTGGCAGATTTTTGTGTTACCGTATAGACACTTGATGAGGTATTTTCAAGTCAGAGCATTCAGAGGAGGAATGAACTTATGATTCGCAGAATTATCCATATCGACGAAGAGAAATGCAACGGCTGTGGCCTGTGCGCCGATGCCTGCCACGAAGGCGCCATCGGCATGGTGGAGGGCAAAGCCCGCCTGCTGCGGGAGGACTACTGCGACGGGCTGGGCGACTGCCTGCCGTCCTGCCCCGCCGGAGCCATCACCTTTGAGGAGCGGGAAGCCCCTGCCTACGACCACGCGGCGGTTCTGGCGGCCCAGGCGGCAAAGCGCCGGGACGCTTCGTCCCCCGCAGCGCCGCACCACGCCGGATGTCCCGGTTCCCGGGCGGCGGTATTTTCCCGGCCGGTGTCCACAAAAGACCAAGCGGATTCCCCGGCAGCCGGAACGTCCCCCGCTATCACGCCATCCGAAGCCTGTCCCTCGTCCGCCATCCACAGCCAGCTCACCCAGTGGCCGGTGCAGATCAAGCTGGCCCCTGTGACAGCTCCGTTTTTTAACGGCGCGGATCTTTTGATCGCGGCCGACTGCACCGCCTACGCCTACGGTGATTTCCACCGCAGCTTCATCCGCGGCCGGATCACCCTGATCGGCTGCCCCAAGCTGGACAGCGTGGATTACTCCGAAAAGCTGACGGAAATCATCGGCCGCAACGATTTAAAGAGCATCACCGTGGTCCGCATGGAGGTTCCGTGCTGCGGCGGCATCGAGTTCGCCGTGAGAAACGCGCTGAATGCCAGCGGCAAAGAAATTCCCCTGAATGTCGTCACCGTCTCCACCGACGGCCGCATCCTGTAACCATCCGCACATCAACCCATAGGAGGGACCAACACCATGTCAGAATCCATGTTTTGTTTTCAATGTGAGCAGACCGCGGGCGGCTGCGGCTGCACCGGCAGTATGGGCGTTTGCCGGAAAACCGCTCAGACGGCCGGACTTCAGGACCAGCTCACCGGCGCTTTGATCGGTCTGGCCCGCGCCACCTCAGGCGGCCAGCCCGGCGAGTCTGCGGACCGCGCCATGATCCACGGCCTGTTTGCCACCATCACCAACGTCAACTTCGACGACGACTCCATCCGCGGCCTGATTCAGACCGTACACGCGGAGAAGGAAAAGCTGTCCCCCAACTGCTCCTCCTGCGCCAATCCCTGCCAGCGCAGCGACGACTACGACATGAATCTGCTGTGGCAGGAGCCGGACGAGGACGTGCGCTCCCTCAAATCCCTGCTGCTCTTCGGCCTGCGCGGAATGGCCGCCTACGCCTGGCACGCCATGACCTTAGGCATAAGCGACGAGACGGTCAACCGCTTCTTCTACCGCGGCATGTTTGCGGTAGGCTGGGAAGCCGCCGCTTCCGATCTTCTGCCCTTAGTTATGGAGTGCGGCGAGGTGAACCTGCGCTGTATGGAGCTTTTGGACTCCGCCAACACCGGCGCTTACGGCGATCCCGCGCCCACCCGGGTCTCCTTTACCGTGGGAGAAGGCCCCTTTATCGTGGTGTCCGGCCATGATCTCCACGATCTGTACCTGCTGTTGGAACAGACCAAAGACAAAGGCGTGAACGTCTACACCCACGGGGAAATGCTTCCGGCCCACGCTTACCCCCGTCTGGCCGCTTACCCGCAGTTGAAGGGCAATTTCGGCACCGCCTGGCAGAACCAGCAGAAGGAATTTGCGGATCTCCCCGCTCCCATCCTCTTCACCACCAACTGCCTCATGCCGCCCGCCCCCTCCTACGCGGACCGGGTATTCACAACCGGGCCGGTGGCATTTCCCGGAATGGCCCACATCGGGGAAGAAAAGGATTTCAGTCCGGTGATCGAGACGGCCCTGCGCCTGGGCGGATACCGGGAGCCCCGCTGCCTGACCGGCGTAAACGGCGGCTCCGGCACCACCACCGGCTTCGGACGCCACGCGGTCTTAAATGCGGCGGACCAGGTGGTTGAGGCGGTGAAATCCGGGGCGATCCGCCACTTTTTCCTGGTGGGCGGCTGCGATGGAGCCCGTCCGGGCCGGAACTATTACACGGATTTCGTCCGTCAGGCCCCGGAGGACACGCTGATTCTCACGCTGGGCTGCGGAAAGTACCGCTTTAACGACCTGGAGCGGGGCACAATCGCCGGGCTTCCCCGCCTCCTGGACATGGGGCAGTGCAACGACGCCTACGGGGCCATCCAGGTAGCCGTGGCCCTGGCCGACGCCTTTGGCTGCGGCGTCAATGATCTGCCGCTGACGCTGGTGCTGTCCTGGTTTGAACAGAAAGCGGTCTGTATCCTGCTCAGCCTGCTCCACCTTGGAATCCGCAACATTTACATCGGCCCCACGCTGCCGGCCTTCCTCTCCCCCGGAGTGCTGAACCAGCTGGTGGAGGGCTACGCGCTGACCCCCACTTCCACGCCTGGGGAAGATTTGAAAAAGATCCTCGGATAGGGAAATGCCGGGGGAGCGGAAGAAACTGGCAGCCCTCCCCGGATTCCCACGCAGATTCATAAAAAGCGGGAAACCATTGCCATATTCCGGCCTCGGTTTCCCGCTTTCGTTCCATGCAATATGCCGCCGGATCAACCTGCGTCCTATTGCCATCCCTTCAGTCCTTACTTCCCAAATACTCCCGAAAAAATCGTTCCTCCGGCATCGGCCTTCCAAACAGATACCCCTGGGCATAGCGGCAGCCCAGGGCTTTTAACAGCGCCGCCTGCGCCTCCGTCTCCACGCCCTCCGCCACCACCTGCAGGCGCAGTTCCCGGGCCAGGTCGATGATCAGGCGCATCACCTTCTGCCTGCGCGGCTGGTGTTCAGCCTGCCGCAGGAAATTGAGATCCAGCTTCAGGGTGTCAATGGGCAGCTCGGACAACGTGTTGAGGGAGGAATAACCGCTGCCGAAGTCGTCCATTTCAATGACAAATCCGGCCTGCTTCAGCCGCCGGATCACGCTCACCAGCTGCACCGAGTCCTTAACATAGGCGGATTCCGTGATTTCCAGGTGCAGCTCCTCCGGGTCCAAACCATTTTCCAGGACCATATCCAACAGCGATTCCAACAGATCCTCGTGATACAGGTCAATCCTGGAAACGTTGACCGAAATGGGCACGGCGTCCGTTCCCATTTCCTTCCATTCCCGCAGCATACGGCAAACCTTTCCCCACACAAACAGATCCAGGTGATAGATAAATCCATTCCGCTCAAATACCGGCACAAAGTCCCCCGGGGAAATCATGCCGAACTCCGGGTGCTCCCAGCGCACCAGCGCTTCCGCCCCAATGAGCCTTCCTGTGTCAACCTCCACCTTTGGCTGCAGGTACACGGCGAAGTCCCCCCGCTCCAGGGAGCTTTCCATGGTGTTGATAATCTTCTGCTCCACCATCAGTTTTTCATGCATGGCGTGATTATAAAGCGCAAACCGCTGGCCGTAATTCCGCTTGATGCTGGCAGCCGCCATCAGCGCCCTGTCGCACATCCGCGCAACCTCCAGGTCACGGCTGTCAATCCGGTAAATCCCCGCTTTAATCTGCAGGCGCATCGGAAGGGGATAGCTCTCCAGGAACCTGCCCATACTGGCATCCAACGCCTCATAGGTCTCCCTCCGCCTGGGAAGAATGGCAAAAAAGGTATCCGCCCTTGCCCTGGTGATCAGCGTTCTGGAATCGGTCTGAATGGTCAGAAGGCAGACCGCCAAATCCATCAAAAGCCGGTCCCCTCTGCCGGTCCCAAACACATCGTTCACAATCTTAAACTGCTCGATGTCCACCGCCAGAATATCGAACTCCTGATCCGGGTGCATTTCCAGGAGACGGGAGGCGCGGTCATAAAATATCTTTTCAGTCAGCAGCCCGGTGAGCATATCCCGCTCCAGAAGGTCGATGGTGCTCCTGGCCTGGCGGGCCTCCTCCAGTAGTCCCTGCAGGCGGCAGTTGGCCTTGGCCAGCGTCCGCTGGTAGTTGATGAGCTGGCTGTTCAGCTTCTGAATCTCATAGTAGCCGGAGCCGTAAGGTTCCTGCCCGTCCACCTCCGTTATGTCCAGAAGGGACAATGACAGCTCCATGAGCTGCGTCAGCGGCTCCGACGGTTCCACGTCGTAGGCGAAAACAATGAGCTGCCGGTTTATGGGTTTTACCGTGACAAACACCAGGGGATCGCCCTGGATTTTCATCCGCAGACGGAAGGAGGCCCCGTATTCATGATCCTGCTTCAGAAGCCCGTCCAGCTCTTCCCTCTCATGGAAAAGCTCGCGGACGTCCCGCCCTTCGTTCACAATCCCCGTCGGAATACTGCGGAGCACGCGTTTTACAACGCCTTCCCTGCTGCACAAAGCCATATAAACAATCATAATGTATCCTCTGCCCATTGTACAAGATTTCTGGCATCCTCGGTATAAATCACATCCCAGCCCGCCCAGATCTCTGTGCCGGAAAAGGCATTTCCTCCAACCGCGATTTTGATCCCGGGATCCTGTTCCCGCAGCTGCTTTACAGCCTCACGGCAGTGGGGAAGATGCTGCGGCATGGTCACGGAAAGGGCCACCAGATCGGGACGGTGCTCAAAAGCAGCCGACTTGATGGCCTCCACCGGCACCGCAGCCCCCAAATAGATGCTGTCCCAGCCTTGGTATTCGAACAAATCCGCCACCATGCGCGCGCCGATTTCATGCAGCTCGCTTCCCACGCACGCCACCAACACGCGCTTCCCCCTGCGCTTCTGCCCAAAAATAAGCGGGTAAAGCTGGGACAGGGCCATCTGGGTAACGGACGTGCAGTAATGCTCCATGTCCACGGAAATCCGATGCCCATGCCACAGGTCCCCCACCCGCCGCATAGCTTCCGCAATAATATCCACGCAAATATCTCCCAAAGGCAGGCCCGCGTTCATATACTCCGCGACCAGAGCCATGGCCCCTTGGGTATCCGACTGGAGAAGTAAATTGAGATACTGTCCGGTCTCCTGTTCATACCGGCCCTTATCCGGCCGTTCCTGGCTGCCGTGGGCGCACTCATCCCGCGTGGCCCAAATGGCCGCGTCCAGCAGCCGGTGCAGCTTCGGGCGCGTCTCCTCCGCCACGGCGTTTTCCAGGCAGCTTCGGATCAACTCGTAGTGCTCCACCATAATCGCGCACACCCGCTCCCGGGTGAAATACTCCATCAGCGGGCAGAGCAGCTGATACAGCCATCTGGCATACCTTGAAAATATCCCCTCATCCTCCAGGTACAGGGCGGTGTACAGAAAATCCACGTTGTATTGGACGTCCTGATACATCTTTTTCCTGGCCCAGCCGTCCAGGCTGGCGCTCAGCCCCTGGTTGTTCTCCAGCTGGCGCGTAAAAATTTCATTGGTCAGGTTCAAAAATTCGGGATCCTGATCCATTATCATCAAACTCATAAAACAGCTCCTTCCCAACCCCCCAGGAATACGCTGTCGCACACTACAGAGTCACGGTTCCATGCCCCACCGAGTGGATGGTCAGTTTCCCCGTGGCCGCATCCATCACAACGGAACGGCCGTAGCGGTCCCCGGTGTCCTCCGCGATGATGCGCACGTTCATGGAATGCAGCGCCTGCTTCACCGCCTGCACGTTCCGGTCCCCGATCCCCTGCATGGGCCCCTTCACAGCGAACATGGTGGCTCCGCCCACAATTTTGGCCGTCACAAAGCTTTGCCGGGCGCCGTTAAGCAGCATGCGCTGCATCAGGTATTTACAGCCGCTGTCCGCGAATTTGCAGGGATTGCTCCGCTCAATGGCATCGCTGCTGCTGGGCAGCAGGATATGGACCATCCCGGCAACCTTATTCTTGTAGTCGTAGAGGCAAACGCCGACACAGGAGCCCAGAGCGTAAGTGGCGATTTTTCCGCTGTCTCTGACTACTTCCATCTCCGCAATTCCCACAACAACCGGTTTATCTGCCATAGGGTTCTCCTACTGCGTTGAAAATCCGTTTCAGGGATTCCAGATTGGGGAGGAACAGCACATGGCTGACAATGGACTGGTCGTCAATAAAATACCGATCCTCGATCAACAGCAGGTTGTCGCTGTGATCCGCAAAATAAATGATCGGCACGCTCAACAGGGAACCCACCATATCGCGGCTCACCTCCGGCACCGACACCTCCACCTTAAAGCCCAACAGGGAGGACAGGGCGTTGATGTAAGAACAGCACATGATATTTCCCACCTCCGCGATGGCGGAGGACGCCAGCTCGTCGTTCACGCCGGACGCAACCGGAAATCCCAGCAGATGTTCCAACATCACCTGGGTGAAGGACTCGCTGATCAGGAACATGAAAATACCGCTGATATCGCCTCCGGTCTGCACCAGCACTCCGACCCGGATCGCCTCCATGCCGCCCAGCGTGTCCGGCACCTCGTTGAAGCCCACCACCCTTACCTGGGGGCATTCCATCACAATCTCTTTCCCAAGCATGGCTGAGAGCGCGGTGATTGCATTTCCAGTTCCAATATTTCCCAGTTCCTTCAGCATGTCCTGCGCCGCACTGTCCAATTCCATATAATCCTTCATACCGTTTTTATTCCCTTCGCCATTTTTCTCGTCCGTCCCCTGCCGGTCCGGCCCTGCGCCCTGTGTGTTCCGGTCACTTCCGGTAAACTGCGGGACAAATGTACTGGAACTGCGCGCTGTTCCACGCCAAAAGCTCCGTGTGCCCCACAAACAGGTAGCCCCCCGGCTTCAAAGCCCGGTAAAGCTGTCCGATCAGACGCTCCCGCGCGTCCTCGGAAAAGTAAATCATCACATTACGGCAGAAAATCAGGTCAAACTGCGCCACCCCGGGCACCGTCCCCAAGAGGTTCATCTGCCGGAATTTACAGCAATTTAAAATCTCCGGAGTCAGCGTAAAATGTCTGTTCCCATCCAGCTTTTTAACGTATTTCTCCTGCCAGCGGGGCGGGATATCCGCAAGCTCCCGCATGGGATAGACCGCCTCTTTTGCCCCCTTGACCGCGGCCTCCGAGGCATCGGTTCCCGTGATCTCCAAAAACGGAAGAAAGCCGCCCTGCCTGGTGTAATCGTGAAACAGCATGGACAGCGTATAGCACTCTTCCCCGGTGGAACAGCCCGCGGACCAGACCCGGTAAAATGGACCGGTGTTGTCCTGCCTCAGAGTGGGCAGAATATTCTCCCTCAGATAATCGAAATGTTTTGACTCCCGCATAAAAAACGTGTAGTTGGTGGTCAGCTTATCCAGCATCATATTTTCCAGGCGTTTTGTCTTATCCTGTTCCATCCGGCGCATGAACTGCTGCAGGCTGGTGATCCCCTCCTTCTCCAGCTCGGCGCTCAGCCGGCATTCCGACAGCGTGCGCTTTTTTGAGAGGTCGATCCCATATTGACTGAGCATGAACTGTTCAAGCTCCTGAAACTCCGCCTCCGTAAAACGTATCAATCCCACCACCTCCTGCCACTTCATCCGCCAGCACGGCCTCAAATCCGCCGTTCTCCCGGCGGAGAACCGCCGCGCACGCGGTGCTCGATCGTTCCGCGCCGCAGGGGTTGTACACGGTAATCAGTTCCCCCTGGTATTCCAACACACCTGCAATTTTCTCCGGCGCCCCCGGCACCGCAACGATCTGCGGACTCCGGATCAGCCGCTCGATCCGCTCCAGCGAAACCGCCTCCCTGTGTTCACCGGCGATCAGCCAGATCACGGCCTGCTCTTTTTCTTCTGCCTCGCTCACAATACCCCTCCGCCATCCGCCGCGCGGACGTCTCTAAAATAACTTCTCACTGTCCACCAGAAATCCGTAGCTTCCCGCCGTTTCCACCCAGGCCGCCTCCTGCAAAAAGACGTTGGCCTGGCCGCGCACTTCTTGGGGAAGGTTCTTGAAGTTCTCGACCTCCAGCTCGCAGACTCCCAGAATCTGCTCCGCCAGAAACCCGCCGATCCGCTTCCCCGCCTTTAAAAGCACCGCATACCGGCTTTCCTCCCTTGGGCAGCCTCCAAAACGGCGGCAGAAATCCTGCACCGGAATCTCCTGGTCCTGAAATTTCACACATTCCTGCCCGTCCGCCGGAGCTTCCAATATATGGAGCACCGCGTCGAGCATAATCAAAAAAAGGGAGTCCCCTGATTCGTAACATAAAAAAGATTCTTTCATGGCGCTCTCCCCTCCAAAGATACATATTCCTTTTTCCATTCTACCCCAATGACAGAGGGAATGCAATCCGATTCTCACCAAGTTTTCAGGATGCCTTACTCACTGGCCCGTTCCGGCTGCGGGCCGCAGCGGAGACGCGTTCCGGCAAAGGCCGAAATGAGGCGGATTTCGCAGATGAAACGGCAGACAAAACAGCCCGGCGCATTTTGAATGTAAAATGCACCGGGCCGCTGCTGGCCGTCATTATGTCGTATGAGCCGGGATCATTGCGATTTTGTCCGAAGCCGGTTTAGTCGTCGTCTTCGCCGCTATCGCCGTCGTCTCCGTCCTCATCCCCGCTGTCGTCCTCATCCCCGTCGTCGTCTTTTCCGCCGCCGTTATCGTCATCGCGGTCATCATCGTCTTCCCTGCCGTCGTTTTGGCTGCGGTCGTCATCCGGTCCACCATCGTGGTCGGAGTCGTCGTCATCATCGTCATCATGGTCGTCATCGCGGTCATCGGCGGAGTCATTCTTGCCGGTGGGATTCGTTTCACGATGATTTCCCTGGCCGTTCACAGCACGTTTGCCGTCTTTATCATCGTCTTTATCGTCTTCATCATCCTCATCGCCGTCATCGCTGCCGGAATCGTGTCCTCTGCGGTCGGAATCGTCGGAATCCTTTCTCTCCGCTTTGCCGGGACTTTTCTTTTCAGAATCACCGTCTGAATCCCGGTCATCGTCAATCCAGTCGGCATCGTCGTTCTGGTCGTCGTCCCGGTCGTCATCGTCCCGATCAGCGTCGACCCGATCGTCGTCGGCCCGGTCGGCATCGTCCCGATCGTCGTCATCCCGGTCGGCATCGTCCCGGTCGGCATCATCCCGGTCGGCATCATCCCGGTCCTGATCGTCATCGTCACCATCCTGATCGTCGCTGTCCCAGTCCTCGTCCGCATCCCGGTCCGTTTCCAGCCAGTCCGGCCGGCCGCCTCCACCGTTTCGCAGCAGACGGTAGAGCTCATCCACCGCCGTCCCGGCCAGCTCCCGCTCATCCCGGTCCGGGGCCTTCCGTGCGGCTTCTTCCACCAGACGCATTTTCCCGCTGGAAATATGGTATTCATTGGCCCTCTTTTGCAGATCGCGGTCCTTCGGCCTGCTTTGCCTCACCACCAGCGGCTGGATTTCCGTTCCGGCCAATGCCGCCTCGATGCTGGCGCTGAGCTCCTGCTTGATCCGCTCGGCCTTCTCAGGATTTTTGCTGTCCACGGACAAAAGCACGGTCCGTTGATTCCGGCTGATATACTGCTTGTCGTTCAGCCGGAGAATCAAATCGCCGACCACATCCCGTACATCCCAGGTCCGGTAATCCGTTCCGGCCAGAATTTCCACGGCCTCCTCGTTGAGTCCTGTGACCTGGAGAACGCGGTCCCTGCGGTTGATGGTGATCTCGATACTGGGATTCACGTCCAGATCAATGATGCCATCTACCAGCAGGTTGCTGCGGACATAGCCGAATCCAGGCAGCAGCAGTAGCAGACATAAAAATACCGGAACAGCATACCGGTAAAACTGTTTCCAATCTTTCCTTCGGGATTTCTCCTCCTGTGCGGCGAAGCGGTCCATCGTCTCCATTTTGATTACCGGCGGATCGGCGATATCCCGGAAACTGGGGTGAGGCAGCTGATCAACCGCGCGATTCAGCGACTGTTTAAGGTCTGTTTTCATTGGCGTCTCACTCCTTCCTCCAGATAGGACTTCATCTTTTTCAGGGCCCTGTGGTACCCGGAGAGCACAGTTGAGAGAGGCAGATTCAAAAGCCCGGCAATCTCCCTGTGTTTCAGCCCGGATACCAAATGCAGAAATATAATCTCCCGCTCCTGTTCTCTCAGTAAACGAAGGGCGGATTCCAGAACCAGACGGTCCACCGGGTCCTGGATATAGGAGAGCTCAACGGAATTCTCCATCTCCCCCTCCTCAGGCTGAATCTGTCTGCTGTTTACCCGGATATAATTCAGCGATAGATTGCGGGCGATGGTAAATATCCACGCCATGGGCTTACCCTGAGGGCGGTACAGATGGGCGCAGGATCGGATTTTTAAATAGGTCTCCTGCACAATGTCCTGGGTATCGCAGGGGTTTTTGACAATCGCCAGGACATAGCTGTAGAGGGTACGCTCCGTCAGACGGTAGAGCTCTTCCAGCGCGTCCCGGTCATCCCGTCCGATGCGGGTAATCAGGTTCTCATCAATTTTGGTCCGGACCCTTTTCTCGCGCAGCGGCTCTCCCACCGCCATCATAAAAAACAACATCTCCGCGTTCTCTCCCCCTTATTTCCCGCTACCCGCACTGCACTCTCTTGTAAAACGACCGCTCCGACCGCCAGCCAGCTGTACTTTCCATATTTGCAGAGTAGACGCGGCGGCGTTGGGCGCTTCACCAGGCCAGTTGCCGCCGCCAGTTTAGTCGTCACCACTGGGCCAGTCTGCGCTGCAAGTTTAGCCGTCACCACCAGACCAGTCCCCACCGCCAGTTTAGTCGTCACCACCGGCTAGTCGTCGCCGCAAGTTTAGTCGTCGCCACTGGGCCAGTCTGCGCCGCCCCAATCAGTCATCAATTAGATCAATCATCATCGTGGTTGTCATCATCACGGTCGTCATCGTCACGGTCGTCATCATCGTGGTCATCATCGTCACGGTCATCATCATCACGGTCATCATCATCATACCGATCATCGTCATACCGGTCATCATCATACCGATCATCCACGTCATCCCGATCATCATCATACCGGTCATCATCGTCATACCGATCATCATCATACCGGTCATCATCGTCATACCGATCATCGTCATCACGGTCATCATCACCCTTCATCCGATCGATCTCATCCTCCAATGCCTCCAACCCCGCATGCCGGTAATGGTCGTTGGCGTCGTCCAGCCGGTCCTCCAGCTGATCCAGGGAGATGCCGTGTTCCTGCGCGTACAGCAGCAGGCTGCTGATCCGCATCCCGGCCAGGTCTCCGGCAGTCAGGTCCTGGTCTCCGGTCAGAAGCCGCTCGATCAGAGCCATTTTGCCCTGGGAAACCTCATATTTTTCCGCCGCCCTGCGAATCTCCCGGTCAAAATCGATTGTTTGGTCCAGAATCCGGGTATCCAGCTGGCACTGCTCCATATAGTCCTCCAGGAACGCGTTCACCCGCTTCACCGTCTCATCCGACGCCTTGTCGTCCTTCACCGTAACCAAAATGTCGTTTTGATCCTTATTATGGAAATACCCTCCGCCATCCAACAGATCCACCATATCCTCCAACACGTCCTCCAGATCGTGATCCGTCACCTTGTAGTCCGCCAAAAGCCGCTTCGCATCCTCGTTAACCGCCTTCACGGACACAACCTGATCCAGACGGTTGGTACGGATTTCAATGCTGGGATTCAAATCCAGGGCAATATAACCGCTAGGCGCCAGAAAATAAAATCCCAGCGCACCGAGCGTCACCGCTGCCGCACCCGCTATCTTCTTAATTTCACTTTTACCGTTTAACTTCTTCATCATATCCACTCCTCTTTTCAATCGGTTTGTTGTTTGTTTCACTTACATAACAAACCAGGAATGGAATTTATCGCAAAAAAATTATTTTTTTTATTTCGTTTTCAAAAAGCCGGTTTCTTTATACAAGATACCGTTTATTTAAAACCGGTTTGAAATCAACGCCTTCCATCCACCCACATTCTCCTTTTCCCGTTTTATCCATTTTGCACAATGAAATCAAAATATTTATATTCATTTTCACGTTTTTATCCATTATCTTGCTTATCCATTGATCTGCCGCCGTTATTATGTTATGCTTTGCTTATAATTGGTATCGAAAAGTATTGATCTTATCTAAATCAGACCAATACGTTGATTTAAAATCACACAAACGTCGAAAGGAGAGTTCAATGAAAAACGCAGTCGTGACAGGTCACATGAATGGTATGGGAAAAGGTGCTTATGAGCTTCTCAAGCAAAAAGGCTACAACGTAATTGGATGGGATATTTCAGGCGAGGGCGACGAGAAGGTCGACGTGAGCAGCGCCAAGGATGTGGCGGAGGCCGCCGCCCGCCTGACGGAGCCCATAGACGCGGTGGTTCTCTGCGCCGGCGTATGGAGAGAGATGCCTCTTCTTGAGACCACGGACGATGATTGGAACTACCTGATGAATATCAACGCCTACGGCATTTTCAACTGCGTGCGCGCCCTGGTTCCCCACATGCACCGGGATACCGCCATCGCGGCCATCTCCTCCGCCTCCGGTATGCGCGGCGTTCCCTTTGAGGCCGCTTACAGCGCTTCGAAATTTGCAGTCTGCGGTTTTGCCGAGGCGGCAGCCAGAGAACTGGGCCCCCGCGGAATCCGTATCAACGTGGTCTGCCCCTTCTACGTGCGCACGCCCATGACGGACGCCGCTCTGATCGAGAAGGAGGAGCTGACCGGCATCACCGTGGAAGAGAGCTATAAGATGGAAGGAGAACAGGTTCCCTTAGGCCGCGTGGCTGAGCCTGAGGACATCGCGGAGCTGCTTTACTTCCTGGTTTCCGATGCCAGCCGGTACGTTACCGGCGCAATCATCCCCATCTCCGGCGGAACGCACTGCGGCTACGGTCAGGTTCTGTCCTCCTACGATGAGAAGGATGTCGAATAAACCAGCTGACATACTCTGTACCAATCTCCATTGGGATACGGCGGTTCCTGCGCCGTATCCCTTTTTATGCGCACATGGAGGTCATTTCTCCCGGAACTGATGCGTACCGTCCCCCTCCTCCACCAGCTCCAGCACAAGGTTTGGGCTGCTCCCGTCAATGGTGGTCTCAAAAGAAAACGTCTCGTCCGCCGTGGAAGCTCCCAGGCGCACCGTGGTCTCCCCTTTTCCATCCACCGGAAACCGGATGGTCTGCCCTGTTTCCAGCTTTTGCACCACCTCCGGGCCGGTTCCCAGCTCGCCGGTGCTGGTGAACTTAACGGCCTCAAAGACCTGCTCCGACCGGTTGGTCACCTCCACCATTCCTTCAAAGACGCCGCCGGCCTGGGCCTTTGCGTTCCTCTGCCCATTGATATAGAACACCACCGCCAGGACCGCAACCAGTCCCACCACCACGGCCAGCCTCTTTTTACCCGTAAAATGCGAAGCGGCCAGGGCGATCAGCAGAATCAGGGCCGAAGCCCCCGCTGCGATGGACAGCCATCCCGGCAGTATGGCGCTGATCACCAGCAAAAGGATTGCGGCAGGTTCAATCAGCCGTCTGTATTGTTTCATAGAATTTTCCTCCTCCGTCTCAACACTGTTTCCTCCAGTTTAATATCCCCGGCGCGTAAAGTCAAACGCATCCTGATCCGCCCCGCCCCTCTGAACCGCCGAATCCATTTGTTAACCGGCTGCAGTTGTGATAAAATGGAATCAGAGATGCCGTTTGCGGCGGAAAGGGGTGAAAACATGAGGATTACGTCGGGTCGATAGTGGCGCAGGGTTCCTGTCAGGGGCCTTGCTGATTGATTAAAAATTAGGAGGCCAGTATGTCGTTTTTTAACTATCAGGGAAAGAATGTATTTTATGAAGAAATGGGAAATGGAAGTCCTCTGTTTCTGCTGCACGGAAACACCGCATCCTCCAACATGTTCTATGAGATTGCGGGAAAATACGCAGAGCACCACCGTGTGATCCTGATCGATTTTCTGGGACACGGCAGATCGGACCGCTTGGCGCAGTTCCCGGTGGACCTTTGGTTCGACGAAGCCATGCAGGTCATCGGGTTGATCAAAGCGGGCGGTTATGGTCCCGTGGACATCATCGGCAGCAGCGGAGGCGCGCTGGCGGCGGTTAACGCGGCCCTGGAAGCGCCGGAGCTGGTGCGCAGGGTGATTGCCGACAGCTTTGAGGGCGAAACCACGCTAAAAGCCTTCACCCAAAATGTGGTGGAGGACCGGGAAGCTTCCAAACGGGACGAAAGCGCCCGCATGTTCTACTATTACATGCACGGCGACGACTGGGAGCAGGTGGTGGACAACGACACCGAGGCGATCCGGCGGCATGACGAGACCATCGGGAAATTCTTCCACAAGCCGTTGGAAACGCTGAAGCCGGATATTCTGATGACCGGCAGCAAAGAAGACGAATTCATTTGCGCTTTGGAACCCGGTTTCTTTGAACGGGTATACGGGGATATGATCCGCAAAATCGGTCACGGGGAAATTCATTTGTTTGAGACAGGCGGCCATCCGGCCATGTTGTCCAATCCCGAGGCGTTTTTAGAGCGCAGCAGACGTTTCCTGGAATCATAAAATCTTATAGTATTGCGGGAGGGCAGCCCTGGCGGGCTGCCCTCTGTTGGTTTAAATGGAGTGGCCGCTGGCACAGCCTGCGGGCAATCGCTTCAACGGCGTTTCCATTTTCCAAAAATTGTCTTTTTAAACTGTTTCATACGCTCGCTGGCCTCCGCGTTTCCCCGGGACGCCGCGTTCTCATAATAGGACACCGCTTTCTGGATATCCTCCTCCACGCCCAGACCCTTGCTGTAAATATCCCCAAGGCCGATACAGGAGGCGTAATAGCCCGTCCCCGCCTGCTCAAACAGCGACCTTGCCAGGGCGTAATCCGGCATGGTGCCGATGCCGTTCAGATAGCACAGGCCCAGAATTTCCCTGGGATAATCCTGTTCCTTGTCCCGCAAAGCCTTGGCCAGGCGGAATGCGGTGAGCTGGTCCTGCTGCACGCCACGGCCGTAGTAATAACACCGGGACAGAAACATGTCCGCCGTGGTATGCCCCAGGTCCCGGGCCTTTTTGAAGTATTCCACGGCCTGGCGGTAGTCCTGGGCGCAGCCCCATCCATTGTAATAGCATCGGCCCATATTGTAATAGCCGTATTCATTTCCGTTCTCCGCCGCAAGTCCGAACAGGCGCAGCGCCTCCTTCTCGTCCATGGGCAGGCCCTTGTCCCCCTCCAGGTATACCAGGCCCAGGGAGACGATGCAGGAGGAATCCCCCACTTCCATGCCGATACGGCACCAGCGGTTGGCGTTTCCGTAGTCCTTCAGGCGCTGGTACTCCACCACCATACTGTAGTAGTAGTCCCGCATGTCCACCTTATCCTTCACCGACTCCGCCCAGCGCAGGGCTTCCTTCGGGTCCTTGGGGATGCTGTTGATTCCGCCCCGCATGCCGTTGAAGGCGTTGCGGAAGGCCGGAATGCAGCCCTGTTCAGCGGAACGGCAGAACCATTTTAACGCTACCTGGGCATTTTCTTTCTCGCAGCGGTCGAATTCCTCCTTGGAGGGCTTCTGGAACCGGAACAGCATGTCGCCCCAGAAATAGAACAGGCCCACGGTGTACTGGGCCATCGGGTCTCCGGCCTCCGCCATTTTCAGAACCGCGTCGTAGGACTCCCGCAGGCTGCGGACCATAACGGCCTTCATTTCCTCGTTTAAGGCGCCCATGCGGTCCGCTCCCAGCACGCACAAATCGCTTCCCAGCGCGATCCCCTTTTTGTACAGCTCCTTAGCCTTGCGCTCGTCTCCCTCCACATTCCCGTCCTCCCAGGCGTAGCACCTGGCAAGATAGTAGTAAGCGTCCGGCTCCCCTGCCACCACCGCCTGCTCCACCAGCTTCACCCCCTGGGGAAACAGGGCCGGGTCGGCCTGGAAATAGATCAGCCGCACGCCCTCTTCCAGCGTATCGGAATAGAATCGTCCCATCGCATCCTTCCTCCTATCAGATCCAAACTGTAAAATTCTGTCTCAAGAATAGCAGGAAAACATGGAATAATCAACCGCCGGATTGGAAATAAAGACGATTCTCAGACATACGTCACCGGGTTCCCCCCGCGATCCCCTTCCGCCTTGGGCACGGCCCCCTCGGCCGGATACCCCAGGGCCAAGGCGCCGCAGACCGTCTCGTCCGCCCCCAGCCCCCAGGACTCCAGGGCGGCCCGCACCGCGGGATTGTCGTCCAGCCAGTGCAGCTGGTTGATCCAACAGGAGCCCACATCCAGGGAAAATGCGGCCAGCATCATATTCTCCAGCGCGCAGGAGCAGTCCGCCATGGCGTTGCGGTATCCCGCCCGGTTCGCCACCACCACCAGCACCGGAGCCCGGTAGTCGTAGACGTAAGTCCCCTTTTTTGAGGACAAAATGGCGTTTTTCAGGCTCCGGTAGGTGTCCTCCGCCACCTCCATCTTCGCGAACTCCTGCACCGCCAGACGGCGGAGTTCCTCCAGGACCTCCTGGTTTTGAATTACCATAAAATGGGTGGTGCGGTTGTTTCCCCCGCAGGGAGCCTGCCTCCCCGCCTCGATCACCGCCGTGAGCACCTCCTGCGGCAGCGGCTCCGGCAGGAACCTGCGCACGCTGCGCCGTCTGCGGATGTTTTCCAATACCTCGTTCATTTGCTGTACCCCTTTCTGCTGATTTCTGCCATCACATGGCGGACGGGGACGCCCCCCGGCCGGACGCGCCCCCTCTATGCCAAAAATCCGCTTTCCCGCAGATACCCAAGCTCCCGCTCCATATGTACGTCCCCCGCGCCGTCGTGCCCGTTGAAGGGATACACGGTGATCTCCTTGGGCGCTGTGATCCGGTTGTAGGAAGCGTAGTAGCATTTGGCGGGGCACACCTCGTCGCCCAGGGCAACGGAGGCGAAGATGGGACAACGGATCCGGTCCGCCATATTCATTGTATCAAAATAGCTGAGGGTTTCCAATACCCGATCCGTCTGATCCGGGTAACGCATGAGAAAATCAGCCGCCGCCGAAAAGGAGCCGTGCCGCCCGGCAATCCGCGTCTCCATATCGCTGTTGCTGGGCACGTTGACAATGCCAAGCGCAGGCCGCCCGTCCAGGGCACAGACTGCCATGCCCAGTGCCCCACCCTGGCTGGTCCCCCGCACCGCGATCCGGCCCGGGTCCACCTCCGGCCTACCGGCCGCAAAATCCACCGCCCGGACACAGTCCATGTACACAGCCCGGTAATAGTATTCATAGGGATCCAGAATCCCCAGCGTGGTCACGTTGGACACCATCCCGCTGTCCGTATAATGGGCGCGGTTCCCCGTCACCCCGCCCTGGGCCCGGCAGTCCACCGCCAGCACGGCCATGCCCGCCATCACCCAGTGCATGAGCTGCCAGGGCAGGCCCCGGCTGTCCGTGAAGCCGTGGTACTGGATCAGACAGGGCCACCGCCCCGCTTTGCCGAAGGCCGGGACCAGAAACCAGCCGTGAATCCGCGTCCCGTCAAATCCGTCATAGAAGATATCATAGACCCTGGCGTGCCCGCAGGGGTAATCCACCTGCTCCGCCTTTGGCCTCAGCTCCCGCGCCTGGCTCTCCGCCAGGGTATTTTCCCAGAACTCCCCGAAATCCGGTCGCCTGGTAAGCTCCGGCCGGTACGCCTCAAGTTCCCGCAACCGCTCCTCGATATACCGCATATTTCCTCCTTATTCCTTCACCGCGCCCATTGCCAGGCCCTCGATCATGTACTTTTGTAAAAAAATGTAAACAATTAAAATAGGCAGGGACGCCGAGGTGGCCGCGGCCATCACCCGAGCCCAGTCCTGGGACTGCTCCCCCAGGTACAGCATGGAAATGCCGGCCGACAGGGTGCGCATCTCCAGCTTGTTGGTCAGGGTCAGACTCCAGAGAAAGTCGTCCCAGCAGACCAGAAAACTGTAAAGCCCCACCGCCACGATTCCCGGCTTGATGAGCGGGATCACGATGGTGAACAAGGTCTGGAACCGGCCAGCCCCGTCGATGGTGGCCGCCTCCTCGATGGTGGCGCTGACCGTGTCGAAAAATCCCTTCAGCACCAGGATGGACAGGGGCAAAGCCGAGGTGGTGCAGGCCAGCACCAACGCCGTGTAGGTGTTGATCAGCCCGCACTTGCTGTACATGGTGTAGAGGGCGATCAGCAGCACCACGGCCGGAAACATCTGGGTGGAGAGAAAGAGCATCTGCAGCGGCCCGCTGAACCGGTAGCGGAACCGTGAGAAGGAGTAGCTGGCCAGGATCGCCAGCATCAGGGTGACGCCGGTGGTCAGCACCGCCACGATCACCGAGTTTTTGTAGAAGGTGAAAAACCGGTGGTCGGACAACACGCTGATGTAGTGGTCCGCAATGGGATGCGTTGGTAGAAACTGGGGCGGAAGCCGCATGATCACCGAGTTGGGCTTCAGCGAAGTGACGATCATCCAGTAAATGGGGAAAATGAATACCAGGGCCACAAAGCCGATGAGCCCATATTTTACTATCTTTCCTGCTGTCAGTTGTCTCATGTCCGTTCCCCCTATCCGTAAAATTCCGTGCGGCTCAGCCTGCGGTTGTACAGGGTGCCGAAGCCGATGAGGAAAATCATCCAGACCACGCCGATGGCCGCGCCCTTGCCCAGGTCGTAGGACATAAAGGCCGTCTCGTAGGTGTAAACCGTCAGGGTGGTGGTGGCGCGCACCGGCCCGCCCGCGGTCATATTGTAAAATAATGTAAACATCTGAAAGTTTCCGATGATGGCGGTCAGGGTCACGGTCTTGATCACGCTCATAATGCTGGGCAGCGTGATGTTGGCGAACACCTGGCCCTTACCCGCGCCGTCGATGACCGCCGCCTCGATCAGGTCCTGGGGGACGGTCTGAAGTCCGGCTAACAGCATGACCATCATAAACGGCAGCTGCCGCCACACCGCAGCCACGATTACGCTGGCCATGGCCGTTTTGGTGGAGGACAGCCAGTTCACGTTCTGGGAAATGAGACCCAGGGAGCGCAGAATGTAGTTGAGCACGCCGTACTGAGGCTGCATGATCCACATCCAGATCACCGCCACGATCAGCGTGGGGATGGTCCAGGGCAGGAAAATCAGGCCGCGCATCAGGTTCCGGCCCGGGAATTTCCGGTTGAGCAGCAGGGCCACGGCCATTCCCAGCACAAACTGGGCCGCCACCGTCACCGCCACGTACACGATGGTCCGCACAAAGGAATTCCAGAACTCCTTCTCCCCGAACAGCACCGTGTAATTCTTAAAATCATTCCATTTGATATTCTTGATATTGAGCAGGCTGTAATCGTGGAAGCTCATCCAGATGATATTGATCAGCGGGGTGATGATCGTCAGGCACAGCATGGCGAAGGCCGGCAGAATCAGCCCCAGTGCAAACAGCAGTTTTTTCGTATTTCGTTTCATATCCTCACCTTCTGTCAGTAAGGGCCGGGTGGAGACTATCTCGGTCTCCCCCGGCCCTGGCCAGCATGTTCCTGTGCGGTTCCCCGCCGGCTTGCAGCCGTCAGTCACCGGCATGGCCGCGCTGAATTTACTTGTACAAATCCGTCACCGTTTTCTGTAAATCCGCCAGCACGGTGTCAATATCCTCGTGGTTCACCAGCACGCGCTCCATGGACTTGCTCATCTCCGACATCGCGTTGTCAAACAGCGCGTTCGTGATCTTCACCGGTTTCGCCGTGGCGGACTGCTCGTTGAAAATCCTGGAATATTCGTCCTTGTTCATCTCCGGCAGCTGGGAAATGGAGACTCTGGGGGACATGGCGTCCTGGGCGTCGTAATACATCACCGCGGCTTCCTCACTCAGCAGGTACTCCACCAGCTTGGCCGCGGCCTCCTTGTGCTCGGACTGGGCGTAAATTCCCAGCTCGTGGCGGGTGTTGATGGTGGTGGACTCGCCGGTCTTGTTCACCGGGAACAGCGCCACGCCCATGGACTTGTCGAACTCTTCGCCCAGACCGCTGGTGGTGCGGTAGATATTCCGGCCCATCTCGCTCTCAAAGGTGATTCCGGCCACGCCGGTGGCAAACAGGCTGCGGGCGTCCTTGGCGTCCACACACTCGGGCATGTAGCCCTGGTCCGCCATATCCTTTAAGAACTGGAACGCCTCCTTATACTCGGGCGTCTCCACGTTTGGCATCCCCGCATCGTCCAGGAAATTGCCGCCGTAGGAGTAGACGATGCCCTGGAAACGCTGGGCTGCGTGGGATCCCTTGCCGTTGGGGATCGCCAGACCGTAGATGCGGTTTCCATTTTCATCCTCGCCCAGGGCGCTGATCTTGGCGATGGCATCGATCATCTCATCCCAGGTCTTGGGCGGAGCTTCCGGGTCCAGACCGGCCTTGGCGAACAGGTCCTTGTTGTAGAACATAGCCACCGGATGGGGCATCCAGGCCACGGAACACAGCTTGCCGTCGTACATGGTGGCTTCCTTGTACACCGGAATCAGATCGTCGATCACCGCCTGATCCAGCACGCCCTCCAGGGGCTGAAGAATCTGGGCGCCGTTGAAGGCCGACATCATCTGATCATTTCCCATAATTACGTCCGCCGCATCGCCGGAGTTGGCCGCGATCATCACCTGATCCTTGAAATTGTTGAAGGGAATCGCCACCGTCTCCACCTTGATGTCCGGATTTTCCGCCTCAAACCCGGCGATCAGATCCTTGAACAGCTGGGACGTGGCTTCCTCCACCTCCAGCCAGCCCGCGAAACGGATGGTCACCTGCTCCCCGCTCTCCCCTCCGCCGGAAGCCTGCGCCTGCGTGGTTTCTCCCCCGTCCTTCTGGGTCTCCGGAGCCTGGGGGGCCGGCGTATCCGCCGTTCCTCCGCCGCAGCCCACCGTCAGGCCCGCCGCCATCAAAAGCGCCATGGACATTGCCAACAGTCTTTTTTTCATTGTAATACCTCCTCTTTTTTTCCGTACAACTTGCTTGGTGACTTTAATTATACAAAAAGACTGTCCGCAAAGTATATGACGCAAACTTAATATATGGTGCCAGATCTACACATGTTTGTTCCGGTCCCGGTACTCGTTGGGCGTCATGTTGGTGTGCTTTTTAAATACCTTTGAAAAATGCTTCGGGCTGTAATATCCCACGATCTGGCCCACCTCGTAAACCTTCAGATTGGGGTTGTCCAACAGCTCCCTGGCCTTCTCCATGCGCACACTTGTCAGGTAGGTCAGATAACTGACCCCGGTCTTTTTCTTGAACAGGTTGCCGAAATAGTTGGGGTGCATGTGGACCTCTTTTGCCACCCCGGCCAGGGTCAGCTCCTGGTAGAAATAGCGGTCGATGTACTCCATGGCCCGCTTGACCGCGTCCGCGGCGGCCGCCCCGTCCCCGTCCCCCTCTCCCTCCGCGGCTCCGCCGTCCGGCACCGCCTCCCGGCGCATAAGCTTTGCCGTCTCCTCCAGCTGGCGCAGGAAGTCAAACCGGTTCACCGGCTTTAACAGGTAGTCGCAGATTCCCAGCTTGATGGCCTTGCGGGTGAATGCATAGTCGTCGTAGGCGCTGAGCACGATAAAGCGGGTCCTTCCCGCCCCCTGGGCCAGGTACTCGCCGATCATTTCCAGGCCGTTTTTCTTCGGCATTTTCACGTCCACCACCGCGATATCCGGGCTCACCTTCAAAAGCAGCTTTAAGCCCTCCTCGCCGTCCGCGGCCTCCCCCGCGATCTCGTACTTCCCGCCGCTCATCTCGATAATTTTCTGCAGCCCGCGGCGGATCAGCTGCTCGTCGTCAATAATGACCAGACGTATCATGTTCCTCCCCCTCCCCGTAAATAGCCGTGGCGTTCAGCGTGACCCTTGTCCCGGTTCCCCGGCGGCTGTGGATTTCCATGGAAAAGCTCTCCCCAAAATAGAGCTGGCACCGCTCGCTGACGTTGTTGAGTCCGATGCTGGCGCTGCGTCCAAGGGACTCCTCCAGTTCCAGGGACTGGCGCACGTACTCCAGCTTTTCCCCGGTCATGCCCTTGCCGTCGTCCTCCACGGTGATCACCAGGCGTCCGTGCTCCACCGCGGCGTTCACCGTGAGCCTGCGCCTACTCATCTTCTCCTTAAAGCCATGGAGGATGCTGTTTTCCACAATGGGCTGCAGCGTCAGCTTGGGAATCAGGCACTTTTCCGCTTCCGGCTGGGCGTTCAGCTCAAAGGTGAACAGCTCCGGGTCCCGAATCTGCACGATCATCAGATAGTTTCGGATGTATTCCAGCTCCCGGCCCAGAGGGATAATATTGTGTTTCTGGTCCAGATTGACCCGCAAAATCTTGCCAAAGGCGGTGAGAATATCCGATATCTCATAGCTGCCGTCCAGAATCGCCATCATGTTCACCGTCTCCAGGGTATTGTACATGAAATGGGGGTTGATCTGGCTCTGAAGCGCGTTGAACTCCGCTTCCTTCTTGCCCAGCTGGGTCAGGTAGACCTTCTCGATCAGGTCCTTGATATTGGAAACCATGTGGTTGAAGCTTCCGGCCAGCCGCCCGATCTCGTCGTCCCGGTCCGCCCGCACCACCACCTCCATGTCGCCCTCCTCCACACGGGCCATGGCGGTCTGCAAATCCCGGATCGGCGCGCCGATGTTCCGTGAAATCTTCCGGGACAGCCAGATGAACACCAGGAAGCACCAGGCCCCCACCACTGCGGTGAGCAGCATAATGTTCACGATCTCCTTGGCAAACCGGCTCCAGGGAATCTCCGTGCGCACCGTCCACCCGGTCTTGGGGGAGACGTGCTCCATGCAGATTACCTGTCCCAGGCGGCTGGTTTCCTCCGGCAAGGTGGTGTACATTACATTGTTCCGGTCGTCCAGAATTGTGATGTAGCCGCCCAGGTTCTCCGCCCGGTTGCCCACGATCTCTCCCAGCACCCGGGCGTCGATGTCGATCACCAGAAATCCCAGGTATTTCCCCGTTCCAATGCTGTTGACCGCGTGCACGTAGCTGATCAGCTGCAGGGACGAGGAGTCCGAATACTTGTCGTCCCGGTGGACGCCGGTGAGCACGCCCTTCCTGGCTCCCTCGGTGATGGTGGCGTACCAGCTTTCCCCGGAAAATACCTGGGCGGGATCGATGTCGTTGCGCTCGTTGATGTTGGTGTAGTAGGAATTCCCCTCCGCACCGCACAAGTAGGAGCCAACGATGTATTTCTCCGTCACCCACATCCCGATCAGGCGCTTGTGAATCATTTCCTTGCCGTCCTGGAGCTGGGAGAAGGTGTAGCGGTCCGAATGTTCCAGAATATCCTGGATTTCCGGCTCCGTGTACACCACATAAGCCTGGCGTTCGATGTTTTCCACAAAATCGTCGGCGTCGTTGTTGATCCGTTCGATCATCATGTCCGCGTACTGCCGGGTCTGGCGCATAATGATCTTGAAGGACACCCGGCAGATCACGGACCCGATCACCAGAATCGGGATCACCGCAAACAAGATATAGCTGACCAGCAGCTTCCGCTCCAGGCACATGTCACTCCAGAACCTTCGAAATCTCCCCCTCATGTTTTTCATTCCCTGCCTCCTCTGCCGGCCTGCGCCGTTTTTTGGATAATGGGTCTATTTTACCACAGATTGTCCCCTGGATGGAAGTGTGATGAACACGGATGTTGAGACACGCAAAAACGCAGGCGCATTTCCCGCGAGGGAGACGCCTGCGTTTTTGTCTGAACGAACCGGTTCGAACCGGTATGATTATATGAGTCCCGGATCAGGGCCGTGGCTTTCCCCGTCCATTTCCCCGTCTCTGCTGCTTTGCCAGAAGCACCCCGCAGATCAAAATGGACAGCACCGAAGCCGCCGGGGCCGCCAGTCCCATGTAGTACAGCGTGCCCGTGGCATACCGGCTGATCAAATAGGACATGGGAATCCGCACCCCGAAGGTGGCGGCCATGCTGTGGGCGAAGGTGATCACGGACCTGCCGCTGCCGCTGAAATAGCTGTTGATGCAGAATACAAAGCACACCAGCACGCAGTCCAGGGCGTAGGAGCGCAGATACTGGGCCGCCGCCGCAATCACCTGCGGGTCGCCGGAGAAAATCCCGGTCAGCGTCTGGGGCCAGAACTGGGAGTAGATGCAGACCGCAGTTCCGAAAATCAGGGAATAGCCGATGCCGCACTTAAGCGCCCCCCAGGCCCGCTCGGGCTTGTTGGCCCCCATGTTCTGGGCCGTCATAGTGGCCACCGCGGAGGCAAACGCCGAGGGCGGCAGCATGGCAAAGCCCATGAGGCGCTCCACCACTCCCACGGAGGCCGAAGCCACCACGCCCATGGTGTTGACGATCACCGTGATGATCAAAAAAGAGATATTGACCAGGGCGTCCTGCACGGCCAGCGGCGTTCCCACCAGCAGAATCCGCTTCATGGCGTGGGAGTCGGGCTTAAAGTGCCGCCGCCCGAAGTCAAAGGGAAATCCCCGCCTGGCGATGATAAACAGCGACAGAAAGAAGCTTAAGCCCTGGGCCGCGATGGTGGCCAGGGCCGCCCCTGCGGCCCCCATGTGAAATCCGCCCACCAGCAGAAAATCCAGCACCACGTTGACCACACAGGCCGCCGCCACCAGGTACATGGGCGTTTTGGAGTCCCCGATGCCCCGGAAAATGCTGCTGACCGCATTGTAGCCGATGATGAACGGGATTCCTGAGGAACAAATGAATATATATTGCCTGGCGTACACAAACGCCTCCTGGGGGGTGTGCAGCAGCCCCGTCACCCATCCGGTGGCCAGGGTCATAAACGCGGTACAGACCGCCGCGATCACGGCGAACAGCACCGCCAGCGTGCCCACCGCCCGGGTCGCCTTCTCCGGCTCCTTCTCCCCGATGGCGTGGCCGATCATCACTGTGCCGCCCATGGAAAGCCCCAGCACGGCGCCGGTGATGGTCTGCATCATCTGGCTGCCGGTGGCCACCGCGGAGACGGCCGCGGAGCTGTCATAGCGCCCCACCACCAATAAATCCACCGCGCCGTACAGCGCCTGTAAAAAACCGGACATCAGTACCGGCACCGCGAAACTCAACAGCGCCGGGCCGATCTTTCCTTCTGTCATGGATAACTGTCTGGTCATGTTCTCAACTCCTGATTGTATTTCTTTTACATTTCATCGGACGTGAGGTGGAAATCCGCAGCCGCAGCCGCCATCTGCCATATCTCCATCACCGCGTCCACCCCCGGCACCACAAAAGCCGGATAAGGCAGCGGGCGCATCCCGCCATCTTATCCGGCATATAATCTGAGTATTACATACCCTCCGATGATAGACTCTATTCTACCACAGATCGGGCGCATTTGGCAAGTTTTTTGCTTTCCCGCGCGGGGTATTGCCTGTGAACCGTAACCTCCCGCCTACAGTTCCATCATATCAAACATCACCGTAATATACAGCGTTTTCCAGTTTCCGCTGTCCTTTCCAACGGACTGCGGATTGTTGCCCAGGGAGCGGCTGCGCTCCACCGTGGTCTCCACCAGCTCGCCGCCCACCCGTTCCAGTACGGCGAAGGGGTCTGTTTTCCAGCCGTAAACGCCGTTCTCCTCCTTCACCAGGGCCCGGAACGCGCCCAGGATCGGGTAGAGAAAGCCGGTGGGGGAATACAAATCCAGCTGTTTCCCGTAAAACTTGGACTCTAAGGACCTGCCGCCCTTGGGAGCAGCCACCCCCTTCACCGAGCCATAGCGCCCGCTCTGGTTTTTCTGGCGGTAAAAACGGCTCATGCTGATCTCAATCCTGTCGTACAGCTTAAAAATGTCGCACATAATCGGAACCATCTTCACGTAGGGATTTTCCGCGCTCCCCCCAAACTTCTTGTGATACTCGATGTAGTAATCGATGCATTTTTTCTTCGCGCTGTAGGACACTACGGGGAAATTTTCCTTGCCCGGGTACTTGTGGATGTTGAACATATTCAACATCGCCAGCAGGTCCGCCACGTCGATGTCCCCGCTGTCGTTCTCCTTGAAATATACCCGTTTGGAGAAGGCCTCGCTGCCGATGGCGTCCTTGATGATCTCAAACCGCTTCTCCAACTCCGCAATGGACTTGTCCTGCACCTGAACCGACGTGTTTCTCGCAGCAGCCAGATTCTGGAAAATATTCTCCACGCCCGTAAGAATCTCCAATTTCACATACTGCTGTCCCAGATCCAACTGGTCCCGGTTGGCCAGAATGATCTTGTAGGTGTGGCCGCCGTCCACATTTCCGTGCACATCCGGGTCCTCGAACACAATGGTCACCTGGTTGGAATAGTTGTCAAAGGTCACCGTCCTGGCGGACAGTAGCAGCCCGCGGTTCAGCAGATAAAAATCAAATGCCGCCGGGTCCAGCAGCGAATTTTTGATCTTTTTTGCCACGTTGGTGGTCAGCTTCTGCTCCCTGGGGTTTGTCTCCATGGGGATATCGGCCGGAAGCTCCTTCACGTCGCAGATCGCAACGTACATGGCCGCCTCCTTGTCGCCCTCCTCCTCCTTCAGATAAGGGTTGGGAATCTTACGGAACGATTGCACCGGAAACTTCAGCGTCAGCGCTCCTCTGTCATTTGTACCTTCCATGATTTTCTCCTTCCACCGCTCCCTGCGGTACGTGTGGTATTTCAGATACGCAGCCTCCGCTGCCATCTGTATTACCAGAATATCGCAATTTTCGACATTATTCAACGCTATATATGACGTTTTCTCGCTTTGACAATCGAAATGAAAGCTCTTTTCCAAATGCGCCCGGCATGGTATACTGAAGGAAACGTATTCCGAGTTAGGGGGGAACACTCTTTGCGCGATCCGGACAATGTCAACGTCAGATTTGGAAACGAACTGCGCAAAATGCGGGAGGCGCGCAGATATACCCAGGAGGAGTTCGCACAGCTGTGCGGAATCAGCCGGGCTTACTACGGCCGCCTGGAGCGGGGTGAGCACAGCGTCACCCTGGAGCGCTGCAAACAGATCGCGGATGCATTGAACCTGACCCTTTCCGATCTATTTATCAACTTGCCCGACTGACGGGTAAAATCAATCCTGAGGAGGAAACAGACAATGAAAAAATATGCAATGATGGTGCTTGGAGATTATGACACAAAACATGATACCGCGGAATTTGTTCACGGTGAAATGCTCACCCGTTTTGTGACGGTCCGCGACTTCGAGGAGGCCAGAGAGACGGCCAAAAAGCTGCTGGCGGAAGGCTTTGGCTGCCTGGAAATGTGCGGGGCTTTTGGCAAAGAAAACGCCCGGATGCTGGCTGAAGAGACCGGCGGCCGCATGGCCATCGGCTACTGTGTCAGCGACCCGGATATGGAAGAAAAACTTGCGGAATTTTTCGGATAATTGGAAGAGCCCGGCCGAATTTAGAAATTGGGAGTCAGATATGAAAAGAACATCCTGGCGGAACACCGCCTTCAGCCGTGCGCCGGTGGTGCGCATTTACAACGAGTATCCGGACCAGATCACGCAGCCGGTAAAGATCGCCCTGGTCACCGACCTGCACAGCACCCGCTACGGGCGCCGGCAGGAGGTGCTGATCCGCGCGCTCCGAAAATACGACCCGGACCTGATCCTTTTGGCCGGCGACATCGTCGACGACCAGGTTCCTTTGGTTGGAACCCGGGAGTTTCTGGCAGGGATTGGGATGCTTCCTTCCCCCCGCTGCTTCTACGTCACCGGCAACCACGAGCAGCACACCGGCAACCTGGACGCAATCAAGAAAATGTTCACCTCCCACGGCGTCACCGTGCTCTCCGGGGAAACCCGGACCGTAAACATACGCGGACAGCTCCTTGAAATCGGCGGCGTGGACGATCCCACGGTTTTCACTCCCAACCGCTTCGTCCGCCGGATTCCCCGGCAGTGGGAGCGCCAGCTGGCCGCCTGCCGCGCCGGTCTGTCCGCGGAGCGCTACTCCATCCTGCTCACCCACCGCCCGGAGCTGACCCGCTACTACCGGGAGAGCGGCTTCGACCTGGTGGTGGCAGGCCACGCCCACGGCGGGCAGGTGCGGATTCCCGTTTTGGGGCGCGGTCTGCTGGCCCCCCACCAGGGCCTGTTCCCCCGGTACGCAGGAGGCCGCTACCGGCTGGGCCGGGTCACTATGATCGTCAGCCGCGGCCTGTGCTTAAACCGCCTGCCCCGGATTTTTAATCCGCCGGAGCTGGTGATGATTAATCTGCTGCCTGATTAGGGTGGTGCTGCTTCCCCCCGCTCACCTCTCCGGCATCCGAAACCCATCCAGCGCCCGGTTCATCAAATCATTAAACGGCTTCATTTTCCTGAAAACCGTTTCCGCCAGTTCCAAAAATCCATCCGCGTCCCGGATCACCTCATCCGCCACCGGATATTCCAGATACCAGCTCTTATACTTCAGAAACTCCGCCTGAGGATGCTCCCTGTCATACCCCGCCGGAACCTGTTTCAGCGCAGTCCCCTGCACCTTGAAACACGCCCGGAACTCCTCGGCCTGAACCACCGTTTCCCACTCCCGCGGGTGCGCGGCAATATAATCCCGCACCATAGCCGTGGCCTCCTTGAACATATCCGCAAAGAGCCCTCCGCCCAGAAACGACTGCCCACCCGGCTTGATCATCAGGTAATACCCCACCGGCACCGGCAGCTTTCCGCTGCCGGAAATATGGGCGCGGAATGCCGGATTGTAGGGGGATTTGTCGTGGCTGAAGCGGGTATCCCTTGTGAGCCGGAAGGTCAATTCCCCGGGCACGCAGCCAAGCACGCTCCCGTCCGTTTTCCCGATCCTGAAAATCAACTCCTGGATCAGCGCCTCAAACTCCGCCTTAGCCGCCTGGTACTCCTTCTTGTGGGCGTGATAAAACTCGCGGTTATTATTCCGCTCTAATTCCATAAGATAATCCAATATTACATCTGTGTTCATAATTTCCTCCTATGCATTCGTCACCGCCGACAGGGAGGCGGAGGCCAGAAATTCCCGGAAAAACTGCCGGGTCCGCTCCGGCGACTGGTAGGTCTTGCAGAAGGCGAACCGGGCGGACAGATCGTCGATCTCCTCCATGGCATTTTTAAACTGCCGCATCTGCTCCGGCGTGTGCTCCGTGGCCGTGGTATAATCCAGCGCGGCCGGGTTCAACCGGTGGCTCTGAATGGCGTAATCCACCCGTTTCATACAGCGGCATTGCCCTTCGCCGTACTCCCCGCAGTAAGCGGAGAGGAAATCCGCCACCTTTCTACGGATACGGGACAGGCGTTTGCGGTAGGCCTCCGGCGTCATGTCCAGGATTTCCCCTGCGATCCGGCTGTCCAGCTTAAACATGGTTCCCAGCACGAAAATGCAGCGGCTCTCCGCGTCCAGACATTGCAGCAGCACATTGGTGCAGGACATTTTCAGCTCCTCCGCCAGAATGGACCGCTCCACGTTCTGGGTCAGGTCCGGCACCTCGTCCAGGCGCGCATTTTCAATGTCCGCCCCGTAATACTCAAAGCTCAGCGGCATCTGGGCGAACATGTGCTTTTTGTAGTGAATCAGGTGATTGGTGGCGATGCGGAACACCCAGGTGGTAAACGCGCTCTCCCCCCGGAAGGTGGCCAGGTGCGTGATCACCTTCAGCAGAATGTCCTGGGCCGCGTCCTCGGCGTCGGGAAATGTCCCCAGCATGCGCAGCGACAGATTGAACACCATGTCCTGGAGGTTGAGAACGATCTGTTCCAAGGCCTCCTTATCCCCTGCCACCGCTTTTTCAATCCTGTTTGTCCACTCTTCATTTGATTTAATTTCCATATGATAATCCCTCCTACTACAATTAGAGCGCAGATTTTCCACCGTGTGACATAGATTCGAAGATTTTTTCAACAAATTTCACTGGTCCCGGCACTGGCCAGGTATATAACATGCATATCAGCAAGTTTGGCATTTGTCAATCAATATCTGCGGCGGCCGCATTCCCGATCGCTTCCCCTACCGTATTCCCGTCGCCGCCCCTACCGTATTCCCATCGCTTCCCCTACCGTATTCCCATCGCTTCCCTCGCCTCATTCCCGACGCCTCCCCAACGATTCCACGACGCCTCCCCTACATCTCCCCGACGCCAAAAAGCAGGGCCCCGCCCCCCACATCCCTGGGGCAAGTCCCTGCTCTCTCATCTCTCATATTCCATTCATCCGCCGCCGCAGACCATCTCCGTCTACAACCGCGCCTCAAACTCCCGCAGCGCTCCCACATACCGCTCCGTAATAATCTCCGGCCGGGTGATGGAAGTTCCCACCACCACCGCGTGGGCTCCGGCTCTCATGGCCTCCACAGCCTCCTCCTCCCGGGCGATCTTTCCCTCCGCGATAATGGGCGTGTCGGTGATCCCGCGAATCTGCCGGATCAGCTCCAGATTCACGGACTTCACGTCCTGGCTGGACTCGGTGTAACCCGACAGCGTGGTGGAAATGATATCGAATCCCAAAGGAAGCACAGCCTCAGCCTCCTCCAGTGTGGAAATCTCCCCCATCACCAGCACATCGGGATAATGCTCCCGAATCTGTCCCAGGATATACTCCACCGTCTCGCCCCCCGGCCGTTTTCTCGGGGTGGCGTCCAGGGCGATAATCTCCACACCGATTTCCAAAATTTCCCTGGCGCTCTCATAGGACGGAGTTATGTAAACGTTATAGCCGTCGTAGAACTGCTTGTTGATCCCGATAATGGGAAGGTCCACCCGCTCCTTGATCTTCAGAATATTGTCCGCGCCCGTGGCCCGGATACCGGCCGCTCCGCCCTGTTGGGCTGCGGCGGCAAAGGCCGCCATGATCTCCGGCCCGTACATGGGCCAGCCCACCCGGGCCTGGCAGGACACGATCAGCTTATGTTTTAATTGTTCCAAAATATGTTGATTAACCTGGTTCATCAGAAGAGTCCAACCACCTTTCCAGCGATTCCGAGCACAAAGCTCGCAATAATACAGATATACATACCCTTTTTGCGCTTGATCAGAATCCAATAGTAGGACAGCACCAGCAGCAGGGGCAGAAGGCTTGGCATCAGGGAATTGATGATATCCTGGAGCACGATCTCCTTCTCACCGATCACCCAGACGCAGCCGATTTTCAGGTTCACAAATCCCACGATCATGGCGCCCACCACCATCATACCCACGATGGTCGCGCCCTCCACGAACTTGTCGATGATGTCGCTGCTCTTCATTTTCACCACCAGATTGGTGCCCAGCTCATAGCCGTATTTGATGAACAGCCACCTGGAACACACGTTGAGCAGCACGTTGGGGATAATAAACAGGAAGGGGCCCGCCATATTTCCGTCCAGGGCCAGGGCCGCGCCGATGGCCGCGAAAATGGTCATAAAGGTGGCCTTGAACACCGAGTCGCCGATGCTGGACAGCGGTCCCATAAGCGCCGCCTTGGTGGAGGAAATGGCCTCGGCGGAAATGGGCTTCCCGGCCGCCCGCTGCTCCTCCAGAGCCAGCGACACGCCGATTACCGCGTTGCCCGTGTAGGGATGGCAGTTGAAAAACTCATTGTGCCGCAGCATGGCTTCCTTAAAATCATCCTGGTTGGGATACAGCACCTTTAAGGCCGGGATCATGGCGTAGCAGAATCCCAGAGAGCAATAGCGCTCATAGTTGATGGTCGTCATGGAGAAGAAAGAACGGCGGAATACCTTTTTCAGCTCCTTCTGGCCCAACAGTCTGCCGGCAGGCTCCCCATCCGCCTCGTCCTCGTCGTCAAATCCGTCGTCGTCCGCTTCCTGTCTGCGCATGGCGTGCATGGCGAACACCAGGGCCAGGGCGATAATGGAAATCGCCAGCACGTTCAGCCCCAGATAGATGGAAAATACGAACCCAAGGGCGAAAAACGACCAGTATTTCTTAAAGTTCATCATCTTCAGCAGCATGGCCATTCCAACTGCCGGGAGAATGCCGGAAGCGATCTTCAGGCCGTCCGTCAGCACCGGCGGCATGGCCGCCACCACGTTGTTTACAAACTCACTGCCGAACTGGATCGCCAGGAACGTGGGGATAAAGAACACGAAGAAAAATACCACCAGGCCGCACAGATGCATGCGGTCCACTTTCTTGTAATCCCCCGCTTCCACGTATTTGTCCGCGCCGTGGATCAGAATAATGTTTAAGTTCCACGCGAACATAATCAGCAGCTGGGCCAGAAGCCCGATGGGCAGCGCCAGGGCGATTCCCACCTCCGCGTTGCCGCCGTTTAAAATGGCGAACACCGTGGAGAGAATCCCGGCGATCTGCGCGTTTGGCGGAACGCTGCCGCCCACGGGAATCACGCCCATGTACATCAGCTCCACGCTTCCGCCCACCAGCAGACCGGTCTGCACATCCCCCAGCAGAAGGCCGATCAGCGGACCCGCGAAAATGGGCCGCGAAATCATCCAGTATCCATAACCATAATTTTCCAAAATCAATAGTGCGATAAAAATACTCAGCAGCAGCACCTGCAACGTACTCATAACCAATTACCCTCCTCTGTAAAATCCTTACAATAGCTTCATCAAATCCTCTTCCGGGTCCGTGGGTGTGGTCCGGTTCTCCAGCCGTACGCCCAGGCTGTCAAGCTCCCGGAAAATCTCCTCCATCTCCGGGTCCACATAGACGGTTTTGGAAATCTGACGCCTTCCCTCCTTGAAATACAGGCCGCCCACATTGACCGCTTCCAAACCGCAGCCCTTTTTGCAGATGGAAAGCAGCGTTCCCGGGTGCTTCACCACCACGAAAATTTTCCGCTTCTCATACTTTTTCAGCAGCTCCACCGCCTTGTCCTCATCGCAGATGAAGCATTTCACCCCCGCGGGGCAGGCCATCTGGAGCAGGGAGATCTGGAACTTGTCCTTTGCGATCTCGTTGTCAATCACCATGATCGCCTCACTCTTATAGGCGACGGTCCATGCGTAGGCCACCTGTCCGTGGATCAGGCGCTCGTCAATTCTTGCAATGGTAATCATGTTTGTTTCCCCCTTTCTTAGCACAAAATTATCAAATCCGAAAATAAATGTCAATATTGGAAGGTAATTGCGAAATTTTCTTTCAGCTTATGAAACACGCCCCCGGATTTCCCCTATGATTCGATCCGGGTCTGCTGAATCTTCTTGATGCTCTCATCGTAATCCAGAGAGCAGTAAAGGGCGTACAGAATGTCAATGATGTAGAGCTGGGCCGTCCTGGAGGCCATGGCTCCGCTGCGGAACACCGTCTCCTTGGCGGTGACGAACAGGTTGTAGTCCGCGATGCGGTTTAAGGAATTTTCCCCGCTGGAGGTCACCGCCACCACCGGAGTGCCGTTTTTCTGGAGAATCCCCGCGATCTTCAACATTTCCTTGGTCTCCCCGGAATAGGAAATGATGATGCCCACATGGCTGGCGTCCGAGTTCACCGCCTGGACGTACTGCCGGTCGTAGAGCTGGTAGGTGATTACATTTTTCCCGATCCGCATGAATTTAAACTGGGCGTCTATCGCCACCGGGTTGGACGCGCCCACACCGTAAAAATCAATAATCACGGCCTTCTGCATCAGCCGGGCCACCTGCATGAACTGCTTCTCATTGACCAGCACCCTGGTCTCCTCGATGGTTTTGACCGCAATGTTGGTGATCTTCTCAATAATGGCGTGGGGCGAATCGTCCTTCTCAATGGTGGTGGTGTCCAGCAGGTTCAGCTTCATGTCCTGGAAATATTTGGTTTCCTCCGCCAGCAGCACCTTCAGCCTGGCAAATCCCTTGATGTCGATCTTCTTACACAGGCGCACCACCGTGGCCGGGGAGGTGAAGGATTCCTTGGCCAGCTCGTACACCGTGTACTCCAGCACCTTTTTCGGATATTTCAGAATATACTCCCGCACCTGGTTCTCCGCCGCGGAAAGGTTGCGGTAATCTCTCAGCTTGATCAGCACGCTCATTTCAGTTCCTCCTGTTTTCCCTTTTTTCTCAGTATGTCACAAAACTTTCAGGAAGTAAAATAAAATTTCAACTTTTCATAAAATAATTGTTTTTTAATTTCAATACCGTATAATGTGCTTATCAAACGTATCAGTTCAGACGGAGGAGAAGCATATGAACCTGAAATCCCTTGAAACCGAACAGAGAAACCCCAACACACGCTCCATCGACTCCATGACCACCGCCGGGATACTGGAGGCCATCAACCGCGAGGACGCAGGGATCGCCGCGGCTGTAAACCAGTGTCTGCCCCAGCTGACGCAGCTTGTGGACGAAATCTGCGCGCGCCTGGAACAGGGCGGACGCTTGATCTATATCGGGGCCGGGACCTCCGGCCGCCTGGGCGTGCTGGACGCCTCCGAGTGCCCGCCCACCTACGGCGTTTCCCCGGAGCTGGTGCAGGGAATCATCGCCGGGGGCGACCGCGCACTGCGCAAATCCAGCGAGGGGGCCGAGGACAACGCACAGGCCGGAGCCGACGATCTGCGGGCGCTGGGTATTTCCCAAAGGGATGTCGTGGTGGGCCTTGCCGCCAGCGGGCGAACCCCCTATGTGATCGGCGCGCTGGATTACGCGGACTCCGTGGGCGCATATACCGGGGCCGTCTCCTGTGTGTCCGGCGCTGAAATGTCCCGCCACGCCAAAACCGCCGTGGAGGCGGTGACCGGGCCGGAAACGGTGACCGGCTCCACCCGCATGAAAGCGGGCACGGCCCAGAAAATGATCTTGAACATGATCTCCACATCCGTTATGATCAAGATGGGAAAGGTGTACCAGAACCTGATGGTGGACGTGCAGCCCACCAATGAAAAGCTGGTGGTCCGCAGCATCAATATCATTCGGGAATGCCTGGACTGCGGCGAGGAGCGGGCGGCAGAGCTGCTGGAAGCTTCCGGCCGCTGCGTCAAGCTGGCCGTGCTCATGGGCCTCACCGGCCTGGAACCGGAACCCGCGAAACAGCGTCTGGAACAGGCCGGGGGACGCCTGCGCGCCGCTATAGACGCCTGCAACCCATAATCTGAGGAGGAGCAAATCATGATCGCAATTTTACTTGTATCCCACGGAACCTACGCCACAGCCATGCTGGACACGGCCCGGATGATTCTCGGCCCCCAGGAGCAGGCCGTGGCGGTGGGCCTTACAGCCGACGAAAGCCCGGACCAGCTCAGGGCAGAGCTGGTCCGGGCCATGGAATCCTTTCAGGGGACGGAGCTTCTGGTGCTCACGGACATCACCTCCGGCACCCCCTTCAACACCGTGGTGGCATTGTCCGGGCAGTATCCGTTCCGCCATCTCACCGGCGTAAACCTGCCGCTGCTGATCGAAACCCTGATCTGCCGCCAGTTCGTGCCCATGGAAGAGCTGATCAAATCCCTGCTGGAAAAAGCGCCGGACACATTTGTGGATGTGGACGGAAAATTCGGTGAAAGCCGGGACGGCGGCGAGGATTGGGAGGAGGACGGATTTTAGACCTGGGAAATGTTGTAAATATGCACCGCTGGACGCGCCATAGAAAAAGCGCCCGGCAGCTGGAATATTCAGCTGCCGGGCGCTTTTTGGCGTCGGGGAAGGCGGGGGGCCGGGTACTTGGCTGCATTCCGGGCCGCGCGCTTGACCCCCACCCCATGCACATCGCCGTCCCGTCAACTCACAATCTCCTTAAACCCTTCCCCAAACACCTCCGTGGTCTCCGTCACCATCACAAATGCGCTGGAATCCGTCTCCCGGATAATCTGTTTCAACCGTCCGAACTGGGACCGGCGCACCGTGCACAGGAGAATCCCGGTGTCCTTTCGGCTGTAAGCGCCCCGGCCGTTCATCACCGTGGCGCTGCGCTCCAGGTCCTGGATGATGCGGTCCGCGATGCGCTGGGGATACCGGCTGACAATGGTCACCATGCTCCCCGCGTCGTTTCCGTAAAGGATCGCGTCGATCACGCTGGTGCAGGCGTAGAGGGAGATCATTCCCAAAAGCCCGGACTCCACGTTCTGAAACACGAAAATGGACAGTGCCAGCACCACTCCGTCCACAATGATCAGCGCCCGCCCGATGGACAGATGGGGCTTTTTCTTTTGCAGAATATACCCCAGAATGTCGCTTCCTCCGGTGGTGGATCCGGACATGAAGATCAGCGCCATGCCCGCCCCCACGATCACGCCGCCGAACAGGCTGGACAGCAGCCGGTCCCCGGTGTACATGGGAAATACCGGCGCCACCACGAAATCCAGGATCACGGAACAGGCTATGCAGGTCATGGCCGTGCTGACCGCGAATTTCCGGCTCAGATAGATCCAGGCCAGGATCAGCAGGGGAACGTTCACCACCATGGTCAGCACGCCCACCGGCAGCCCCGTCACAAAATTCACCATCAGCGCCAGGCCCGACGCGCCGCCCGGCGCGATATTGGCGGGCACCACGAAGCAGTGGGTGCCCACGCTGTACACAAACGAACCGGCCAGGAGACACACGATATTTCTAACTTTTTCCTGTCTTGCAGCGCTCATGGCAGCCGCCTCCTTTTTCTCAAAATGCCAATTAACTCCCCGCAACAGACCCGGCCAATGACCATCGGTCCGTACTCTGCCCGGGTCTCAAAACTTTTTAAATCAAAACGGCTTATCACCGGTATAACTCCCGCTTTTCAGCAAATTCCCGCTTTATGCTTTCCATTATTTTACTGTCCGTCAGCATATCCAGGGACGCCCCTGCCATGGCCTTGGCCCCGTAGACCACGCAGCTGTGGGCCGCCTCCGTCTTTCCCGCTTCCACATAGTCTTTGGAATGGGAGGACGTGCCCGAGGGCACGAATTTGACCCGGATACAGCTGCCCGGAAGCTCGTGCATCACATTGCCGAAATCCGTGGAGCCGGTGCGCTCTCTGGGTGGCGTGATCCCCGGCGCGCCAGCCAGCCGCGCGTTCTCGACCAGGAGATCGTTCAGCGTCAGGTTTGGCACCTTGTTGGCCAGGGCCGGTTTCTCCGCGATCTCGCAGGTCACCCCGGCCATCAGCGCCGCCCCCCGCACAATATCCCGGAACCGCTCCGCCACCTGGTCCAGATAATCTCTGGAGAAGGAGCGCAGGGCAAAGCTTCCCACCGCCTCGGAGGGGACCACATTTTCCGGCCCCGGAAGGGTTTTCACCGTATAATGCATACGCACGTCGTCCCGGACGTGCTCCCGCAGAAATTCCACTCCCTGGAAGGCCAGCAGCAGCGCGTCGAATGCGCTTCTGCCCTCCTCCGGCATGATGGCCGCGTGGGCCTTTTTCCCGTGGAATGTCACGTCAAAGGAGGACAGCGCCAGACAGCGGATGTCCGTGCAGGTGTCCGGCCCGCCGTGCATCATCAGCGCCACGTCGATGTCTTTCAAATAACCGGCCTCCATCATATTGATCTTTCCGCCGAAGGTCTCCTCGGCGGGGGTGCCGTAAACCACCAGTGTAAACGCCCGGTCCCGACAGCAGTTTTTCAGCGCCACCGCCGCGCCCAGGCAGGCCGGTCCCTGCATATGATGCCCGCACCCATGCCCCAGCCCGGCCAGAGCGTCGTACTCACAGAGGAGGCCGATGCGGGGGGCCGGGTCCCCCTCCTCCCCGTTCCCCACGCTGTGGTACACGGCCCGGAAGGCGCTTTTCAGCCCTGCAATGGAGCGCTCTACCGAGAATCCGTTCTCCGCCAGATACCCGCATAACAGATCCGCAGCCATCATCTCCTCCCCGTCGCATTCGGGGTGATCGAATATGGTATCGGCCATTTCACACAGCCGTTCCTTCTGTCTGTCTATCTCCTCAAAAATCCGTTCCTTTAACATTTTATATCATCTCCTATTATTTACATCGGTCCCAGATGAATCGCCTGGGCGATCAGCAGCATCACCGCGCCGGTAGCCAGCCAAAGCAGGAAGCATTTCCACATAAACCGCATCCAGCGGTCGTAGGGAATATTTGCCGCGCCGATAATCCCCATCAGCGCCGTGGAGGTGGGCAGTATGTAATTGCAGAAGCCGTCTCCGAAATTAAAGGCCAGAATGGCGGTCTGCCGCGTCATGCCCAGCAGGTCGGCCAGCGGAATCATGATCGGCATCACCACCGAGGCCTGGCCGGAGCCGGAGGTGATAAACACATTGATAATGGTGTTGGCGATGAGCATCCCGATCCCCTGGAGATAGAAGGGCACCACATTGAGGATTCCCGCCAGAGTGTGAACCACGGTGTCGATAATATTTCCGTCGCCCATAATGGTGCCGATGCTCCTTGCCAGCCCGATGATCATAGCCGCGCCCAGCATATCCTTGCAGCCCGCCAGAAACTCCTTTGAAATCTCATTAGCCGAGAAGCCGCCCACCAGGCCCACCACAATCCCCAGGGCAAGGAACACCGCGGCGTGCTCCGCCACATCCCAGCCCTTCATAATGCTGCCGTAGACGATCAGTCCCATTGCCGCTACCAGACAGCCGATGGTGATCCATTTCCGGGGCGTCATGGCGCCGAAATCCTCCAGCTTCAGGTCCTTTGCCAGGGCATTTTTCTGGTCCAGATCGTACATGGGGCTGAGCTGCGGGTTCTTGCGGATCTTGTTGGCATAGCGGATCAAAAACAGGTTGGTCACCACAAAGAACACGCCGAAACAGACGAAACGGTAGCCGATCCCCGAGTACAGCGGCAGATCCGCAATCTTCTGGCTGATCACCGTGGTGCTCACATTCAGAGTTCCTGTGGAAAATCCGATGGCGCCGCCCAGAATGATAATCGCCACCCCGCAGATGGAATCCAGCCCCAGGGCCAGGGACAGCATCACCATCACCGGCGCGAAGGCGATGAACATGTTCACGGCCTGGGTCGTGCAGATCAGCGCGAACACCAGGGAGAGCAGCGGAATAAAAATCCCGATGTGGCCGGAAAACCGTCTGGCCAGCTTGGCGATCACCGCCTGCAGCGCTCCGGTTTTGGTCAGCATGTGAAACGCGCCGCCCGAGAACAGAATGACCATGATCAGGTCGGCATTTTTAATGAACGCGTTGACAATATACTGGGTAATGAGTAACGGGTTCACCGGCGTCCGCTCCAAACTGTTAAACTGGGACGGATCGATCACTTTAATCCCCTGGGCGTTCTCAAACCTGGCGTACTCCCCCGCCGGAATCAGCCATGTAAACGCGATGGCGATGAGAATGATGGTGAAAATGATTACAAACGTGTGGGGCATCCGAAACCCCTTCCTGGTCTTATCTGCGTGTTCCATACCGTTTCTCCTTTTGAAATGCTTGATTTCAGGATGGCTGAGCTCTTGACCTTCCCGCTTAATTCCAGTATAATCGTGGCAAGATCATTTGTCTAATTTATTTTTGTCTTAATGATAATAGTCAAAAGCTATTATTGATAGTGAGGAGGCGGACTATGGATTTACGGGAACAGGAGTACGTCGTGGCCTTGGCCCGGCATCAGAGCATCACAAAGGCCGCGGAGGAGCTGTACATTTCCCAGCCCACCCTGAGCATCTTCTTAAACCGGCTGGAGGAGCGCATGGGCGTGCCTCTCTTCGACCGGGTGGGGAAACGCCTGGTTCCTACCTGCGCCGGAGCGCTCTACGTCCGCAGCGCCCGGGAAATGCTGGCGATCCAGAACGAATTCCGCGGGGAATTAAACGATATGATCCAGGGCAGCGCGGGACGGCTGCGCCTGGGACTTCATTTGCGGCGCAGCCGCTACCTGCTGCCCAAGGTGCTGACCGAGTTCGAGCGCTCCTACCCCCAGGTGGAGGTGACCGTCGTTGAGACCAGCAGCCGGGACATGGAGCAGCGGCTTTTGGACGGGGATCTGGATCTGATTCTCACCAACCGCTTTTTCCAGCGGGACAAGCTGGACGTCATTCCCATTTACAACGACCACCTGGTGGCGGCCATCCCGCCGGAACATCCCGCCTGCGCCCAGGCCAGGGAGCTTCCCGGCCACCGCTACCTCTGGCTGGATTTGAAGCTTCTGGCGGAGGAGCGCTTCATACTCCAGGCCCCGGAGCAGTCCGTGCGCATTTTCACGGACGCCGCCTTCACCTACGCCGGAATCAAACCCAGGCGCTGCTTTATCATTGAAAATATGGAAACCGCCGTCCAGATGGCGGCCGAGGGTTACGGGGTTGCATTCAACTATGAGAGTTATGTGCGGTACTTTGATTACGAAAAGCCGGTCCGTTTCTTTTTGGTGGGATTTGCGGATTTCACCGTGCCCATTTCCGTAGCGTTTCGAAAGGGCGGTTATCTGCCGGAATTTATCCAAACATTTATCCGGCTGCTGGAAACGCATTTTAACTGAAAAATTCCTAAAAAGCAGTTGACTCTCACGCTGCGTGATACTGTAGGATACAGTTAAGGGAAGCGGCCGGACCTGTTCGCCGGCAAAGCTCCGGGCCGTTTTCCCAACCAAGTAAGGAGTGGATCGCCATGAAAACCATAAGCCAGGTGGCCGGGCTGACCGGAATCAGCACGCGCACATTGCAATATTACGACGAAATCGGTCTGTTAAAACCCAGCGAGACCACAGCCAAAGGCTACCGTCTTTACGGCGACGAAGCCCTGGAACGGCTGCAGCAAATCCTGTTTTTCAAGGAGCTGGATTTCAAGTTGAAAGAGATCAAGGAAATACTTCGGACCCCCGACTTTGACAAGCTGTCGGCCTACCGGAATCAGAAGAAACTGCTCACCTTAAAACGCGACCGGCTGGATAAGCTGATCGCACTGCTGGAGAAATTGGAGAGAGGAGAACCGTGCATGAGTTTTGAAGAATTCAATTTAAATGAATACATCGACGCGCTGGAACAGTTCAAGCGCGAGAACGCGGAAGAGGTTGTAAAATACTGGGGCAGCGTGGAGGACTTCGACCAGTTCATCAGCCGCGTCCGGGACGACAAGGACAACGTGGCCCGGCTGGCCGTCAAACAGTTCGGCAGCGTGGAAAAATACACCGAAGCCATGAAGCAGAACCTGGCCCATTTCCCGGAATTGATGGAAAAGGCAAAGGCGCTCCAGGAAAATAAGGACGACATTTTAAAGCGCAGCGACGACCTGTTCCGAAAACTGACCGCCGACCGTTCCAAAGCCCCCGACTCACCGGAGGTCCAGGAAATGCTTCAGGAGCTGATGGACTTCACCCGCGAGACCAGCGCCAGGTGGACCGGCGATCTGGGCGAGGGGTACTGGGATATGGTGCTGGAAGGTTATGGCAACGAGCTGATCCGTAAGGTAACGGATCAAAAGTTTGGTGAGGGGGCCGCGGATTATGCGGCGGAGGCGTTGAGGGCGTATTTAAACAAATAAAGCGCGTTGACGCTGTTTACACACGGTGTAATATTGTATAATGATTTGATGGAACCGGATTGACCGGAATCATCAAGCGCACAATACCGGAAAGCGGCGTAATGTTCACGCCGCATTCCGGTATCTTATTGAATGTAATAGGCCGCTGGCGCAGCCCACGGATGATTGTTTCCGCTTCTGTTTTCTATACAAATATACGCATAACCAGCATCCCAAGCATAGCATTGATAATACTGATTGTCAAAAGCGGCAGATAATGCCTGTTTTTCACGCCCGCCACATTCAGCACTCTCCCAATATATTGAATCTGTGCTCCCAAAAGGAAGATCGCAGGCGTCAGAATCATAATGTCGTGAGCATCCAGAAGACCTTCCGTAAAAAGCCCCACCGCCACGCCCACACCCCCGGCGGTTCCCATCCATGCGCTTAAAATTACGGTTGCCGCGGCTCCGGGGAGCGTGAATACCGCCATAAGCGGGTCCAAAATACGGCTCAGCACATCCAGAAGCCCGGATATTTTTAATACGCTGATCAGCACATATGCCATCAGTATATTCGGAATAATGCTGCTCGTGCCAATCTTCAGACCTTTTCTTGCCCCCTCAATAAAGACTTCCGTTACCATCTTTTTCTCTGTTTTCGCTCCCATTCCCCATTCTCCCTCCCGCACGTTATTCAGGACAAATTTCAGATTCGCGTTCCATAAAATGCAGATACAACCGCATCAGATTCGTCCCAAAAATTTTGAACGCCACGATTACCGTAAAGGGTATGATCATCGGCATCGTCACCGCCAGACTCCCGTCAGCGCATGTCAGCGCAAATAATGCGGCGCCGCTGCCAAAGAAGTTCACAATCACAGCGCCTCCCGACAGTTGGAACGCGGCAAAGATACTTCTCTGACGATCTGTGATCTCTCCCGCCTCCCACAGTTCCTTTGTCATCACCGCTCCCACGTCCACATTCTGAAGGCTGGCAATCAGGGTCAGGCCGGCTGCCCCGGGAATCCCCAGGCAGCTTTTTAAAAGCGGCGTCATCAGCTTTCTGGCCGCCTCCAGGGCCCCGAAATGCTCCGATACCTGGATCATCCCAATGGCCAGCATAACCGGCGGAAGCAGGGAACATGCAAACAGGAAACCATCCTTAGCACCGCTGCCTCCCGCCCCTGCAAAGGTCATGACCTTAGGCTGCGTGACAATGCTTCCAAAGGATCCGCACAGAGTGGAAAAATCCAGGATACCGGTCCAGTTACCGCTGCCCTTAAATATGCCTGAAAAGAAAATGCAGGTAAACAGCAGCGCAATACAGGGCCCAATCCCCAACCGCACGCCCTGGCCCGAAGCCCTCCCCGTGCCGGCAGCGAGGTCTTTCTTACGTTTCTCCATCCCTTCTCCTTTCCTTTTGCAGACATTAGTATCCCATCAATGTCTTAACCTTCAGCGCCTCTTCCGGGCTTGTCAGCATTTCCAAAAGCTTGAACGCCACATCCGGAGCCGTCTCAGGGCAGTAGGATGAGATAACATTTTTGTCCACTACAATCCGCTCATTGACCACATCCACCTCATACTGTGCCAGCTGCTTCTGTCTGCGGCCGTTTTTCAGGTGGTAGGTGGTAGCCTTGCGCCCCTTTAATATACCCGCCTGGCCCAAAATGATGGAGGCAACGCAGATCGAGGCGATAATCTTGCCCTTCTCGTCAAATGCACGGATCAGACTCAGCAGGCGTTCGTCTGAGCAGGACTCATAAAAATTGTAGTTTGCAAATCCGCCCGGAAATGCCAGCGCCTCATAGTCATCTACATTGATCTCATCAATCGTCTTATCCACAATCACCGGAACATTAAAGGTTGCGTTAACTGTTTTGGTAAAACCGCAGGTTTCCAACGGCAGCTGATAGTCAAAATCATTTCTGGCCCATCCCAGCACGTCCACAAACACGCTGAACTCCATTGTTTCAAATCCTTCTGCTAAAAATAATAATGTTTTCTTCATAAAATCATATCTCCTTTTCTATTTTTTTTATGACACTCCGCTCAGCATTTCCTCATCTGCCGAGATGATTGTTCCACAGCCTTCCTCCACCGCCTCCCGGGCGCGCTCCAGAGAACTGATGATTACCTTTCCCTTAGGATTGTGGCGGACAAACTTCAACGCAGCCTGTACTTTCGGCAGCATGCTGCCTGCCGGGAACTGACCTTCCTTCACATATCGCTCCAGCTCACTGCCGGTCACAGACCCCAGCTGCCTCTGGTTCTTTTTTCCAAAATTAACCGAAACTGCATCCACGGCAGTCAAAAGCAGAAGAATATCCGCCTGTATGCTTTCTGCCAGCTTCTCCGCCGCAAAATCCTTATCAATTACGGCCGCCGTCCCCCGGCAGATGCCGTGCTCCTTGATAATCGGGATTCCGCCTCCACCCACGGCAATGGTAATATACCCGCTGTCCATCAGCCGGCGGATAACCGGCATCTCCTGGATTTCCACAGGAAGCGGTGACGCCACCACCCGCCTGTATCCACGGCCCGAATCCTCCACAAATGTGGTGTGGCCCGATGTAGACAGCTTTTCCGCCTCTTCCCGGGTATAAAAAGCGCCGATTGGCTTGGTGGGATTCTAAAATGCCGGATCTTTGGTATCCACCACTACTCTGGTCAGCACCGCGGCCACCGGCCTGTCGATCCCGCGCACATTCAGTTCATTGGTTATACCGTTCTGCAAATGATACCCGATGTAGCCCTGGCTCATGGCTCCACACTCGGGAAGGGCCACATCGGCGGAAATAGCGTCAGCGGCCGCCGCGTAATCCATAGAAAGCTGAATCATCCCCACCTGAGGTCCGTTGCCATGGCAGATCACCAGATGATGTCCGTCCTCGACCATATCCGCAATCACCTTGGCGATCCACCTGGTTTTCAGTTTTTGCTCTTCCGGGGTGTTCCCAAGGGCGTTTCCCCCCAGAGCCATCACAACTTTACTCATATCAATTTTCCTCCATATCTCAACCCGCACACAATCCCCATCAGCGTATCACAGCCTGAAGAGTGGCCCACTGACAAAAGCTGTTGCAGCTTGGCGCACAGACATACTTCATCTTCTCCCCTGAGGCATTCCAAAAGTTCCAGAATCCCCTGGCTGAAATATCCCTTTGCCGCCCATTTCAGAAACTGTGCGCTGACCGCGGTCGTCTGCGTCTCCCCACAGACCGCCAGGCATTCCCCCAGCCCGGCAAGCTTCCGTATGGGATAGTCCCGGTTAAACCAAAAGGCCGCCAGCATTCCCGCTATAAAATCGTCGCAGGACGGAGTCAGTCCCCAGCCCAATCCAACTAATTGTGTTCCAACTGTTGCAGCTTCTTTGGCTTCAGCCCTGAGAGCCGCGGCGATCAACCGGTAAATCCGCTCCTTCCAGGGCAGCAGAGGGGAGTCAAGGGCGGGATCGACCGTGAATCCAAGGGCGGACTTTGCGGCGTTCTCTCCCGCTTTCCTGTTCAAAATTTCCAGAAGTGCCGCCGCCGGGGCGTCTCCCCTGAGACGGTTGACGCTCAGGTTTTTTAACTGCTCCCTGCCCCAGGACAGCACAACCGGCCCATTCTGCCCATCCAGCCGGATTTCCGCTTGTGTGGCCCGGCAGGCGTCGCCCTCCCGTATCCCCGGGAGCTGTTCCATCCCGTCTTCTTCCAACCGGATTGCAAAGGGATGGAGCAGCGTACGGCGGCTGATGAGAGAGATTAAATTCCCATTTTCCAGCCGGATGTTCACCGTATGGCGGTACACGGAGTGAACGGCTCCTTCGCTCCATTCCCCCCGGGGGGGCAGGCAGTCCACCGCCGTACCCGCCAAATCCTTTACCCGCAGTCCCATACTCACAGAAGCAAACTCAGCAAATCATCAATCTCTTCATCGTCCTCCACCGGGGGCTTCCATTCTACGTGGAGAACCTTTACATCCTGGTCCTCCAGCGATGTAAAAAACTGCTTTAATCCAACGTTCAAAACATTTACTTCCCGTTCAAGCAAACCTGCCATCTCATTTCCTCCCTATCTGCACTCCTTGACAATCTCCACTGCTGCGCGCACCGCCTGGGCATTGGAAGGCAGTACCAGCACGCCGTGGTCCTTTAATACCCGGATCTGCTCCTCACGGTTCTGTGGGTCCTCATCCGTTCCTGTAACAGACGCTACAAAGGTTATATGCCTCCCCTGAGATTCTGCGATTTCCCTGGCCTTATCAATCTCATATAACGTGTTTCCGGCCGGATCCGCATTCACACCGTAGCCCAGCACAAAATCCAGAAGAATCACAGCTGTTTCCGGATCTGCCGCCTCCTTTAAAAGCCGCTGGTTCTTCATCTCCGGCTCGATCATGGGATGGGGCTTGCCCAGAGTAAACTCGTCTGCGCCAAGATCCAGGATACAGTTCTTTGTGCTGACGTTATAATCCGCCATTTTTTCCACTCCGGGCACGGTCAGATTGGTGGTCAGCCCGCTTAAAATATCCCGGCATATGATTGCCGCTTCCGTTCCCAGGGTCCCGCCTGTATAAAGGGCCCTCATGTAACCGCCTTTATGCCTGTGCAGCTCCCGTTCCCGGCGGATATCCGCTAAAATATCCTCCGGCACCGCCACGCTGTCGTCTACCGTCTCCCCGGCCAGCTCCAGGGCTTTTAACGCCGTCTCCTCCAAGGTATCCGTATAGTAGACATTTCCATCCCGCTTGACGGGCTGGCTGCTTCCCAGGAAATTGACAATTACCGGTTTCCGGCACTTTTTAAATTCTTCCTTCAGATTCTCCATGGTAGCCTTCTGAGGCGGTTTGGATACCACTACAATCAGCTCCGTGCTTCCATCCTGCTCCAGCCATTTAAGACCGCGCTTCATGGAGATGCCCCCGATCGCATCCTTCACATCATTGCTCCCGGTTCCTAGGGCGTGAGAGATTCCCTGTCCCAGATTATGGATCAGAACGGCCACTTCCTGAAGGCCGGTTCCGGATGCACACACCATACCGATCTTCCCCTGACGCACTTTATTGGCAAATGCCAGCGAGGCGCCTCTCACGATCGCGGTACCGCAGTCCGGTCCCATTACCATAAGTCCCTTTTCGTCCGCTTTGCGCTTCAGTTCCAGCTCATCCTCAATCGGAACATTGTCACTGAAGATCAGAAGGTTGACGCCGCTGTCGAGCAGCTTCATGGCGTCCTTTTTCACCAGCGGTCCCGGGATCGACAAAATCGCCAGATCGGCTTCCGGTTCCATGGCCAGAGCCCCCGCAATACTCTTTGCCGAATAGGTGACTTTTCCTCCCTTGTCATCCTCCAGTCCGTTGAATATCATGTCTTCTACCGCCGCGATTGCTTTCTCGATCACGGTCTCATCCCCGGCAATAACGCTTACCACCAAATCGTTGGGCGTCGCCCTCCTGATCTCCTCCGTCAGCAGCCCGTTAAACTCAAGGATGCCCTTGTTGGCTTCCGTGGCAATAATGACTTCCGCGTTCTCCACGCCTTCAATTTTACGGACCATGCCCGCCATCTTCATCAGCAATACCGAGTCCCGATAAGAATTCGGAAATACCTTGGATTTCAGTCCCATTCTATACACCTCCTGCCGTCACTGGCGTTTGCCATACTCTTTGTTATAAGCTACCAGTGCTTTCTTAAACGCTTCCATGGGTACTCTTGCGTTACCCACTCCAATCTGTCCGCCCTTCTTGCTGGCAATTCCCGTATTGATCACAGGTACGATTCCGGTCTCCAGAACCTTGCGGATGTCAATGCCCACAGGCGATCCCTTGCCGCCAAGATAGGGAATCGCGTAATGAGGATTGTTGGCGATGCAGATCTGCTGCATTTCATTGGTAAATTTGTAGGCCATATCCACGCTGCCCTTGGTCAGTCCCAGCGCCGGCGAAGCCGCATGGGCCATCGCTCCCAGGCCGGTGGTTTCCGTGATCGCGCTGTCACCCATGTCAGGCTGCGCGTCTGCGACCGTGTAGTTGCCAAAGTAAAGTCCGTCAATGGGGCCGGATGGTCCTGTGAACCACTGCTCGCCCAGGCCGCTGACTCGGATTCCCACTTCCACTCCATTTCTGGCAATTCCCGTTACGATGGTGCTGTACTCAATACCGTTGGCCGCGTCCGCCAGCGCCTTGCTTCCCGCCATAACCAGATGAAGGAAGAACTGCTCGCTTCTGCGCACAAAGTCCGAAAATGCTTTCAACGTAGCCTTGTCAAAAGGCAGTTCAAACAGATACGGGGCTGTCTCCAGGTTAAACAGCGCGGTGGAGGCAAAGCTTCTGCTGTGCATTTCATCTCCCATAAAGAGCGCTCTGGACATGATTTTTTTGATGTTGAAGCTGCCGCCCATGGCTTTAATCAATTCTTTCAGCACCGGTGCAACCACATCATCGATAAATTTCAGATTTTCCATCGACTCCGGTCCTACATAACCAAAGCTCAGCTTTTTAGGTTCCGGCGACTCATAAATCAGACAGTGCCCGTAATTTCCATAGGTTTCGTTCTTGACAACGAACACCGGCATGGACGGGGATGTGACGCCGGTCATGGAGCCAACCGTTGCGTGAAGATGACAGGGAGACAATTCCACCTTTCCGCTTGCCACCAGCCGATCCGCTTCCTCAAGGTTGTCAGCCCACCCCTCATAAAGGATCGCTCCCTTTACCGCGTTCTTCTGTGCGTCCCCCATTCTGTCCCATGTGATAGCGGCGCCTGCGTGCATGATCATGTTTTCTTTCATGCCCGGACAGGTGTCGATCGCCTTCTTCACATCCACCCAGGAAATCTGTGAATCGATCATCCTTCGGACGGTTTCATGGTTTGCCTGCTCAATTCTTTCTTTTAAACTGCTCATTTTGTTCCTCCTCTATAATGAAATTATTTTGCTTTTACTTCGTCGTTGCGGTGATACTTCTGCAATTCTTCATCCGCGGTCACTTCGGTTCGCCCATTTCATTTCTGCCATGCAGCCGCTATCAAATCCGTACGGAGATCTTTCAGGTAAGGCAAAACCGCCCGCTGCTGTTGGATATTGGACAGTTCCAGCTTTGCAACCGCTATTCCCTCCCCCTCCTCCACCTGAGCCAGTATGTTCCCGTCCGGAGCCACGATTCTGCTCCTGCCCGCAAATTTTGTCCCGCATGGCTCTGTCCCACACCGGTCCGAGGCCAATACATAGCAGCCGTTCTCCAATGCCCTCGCCCTGGTCGCCAGGTCCCAGACTTCTGCCCGCGCAGCTCCGAAGGCCGCCACGTAGGCCAGCGCATTGGCTCCTTTCAGCACCTGAAGCCTGGCGCCCTCCGGAAAACCGGCTTCGTAACAGATTTGCATGCCAATCTTCCAATCTCCGCAGTCCATGGGCGCACCGGTATCGTTTCCCGGTGTGAAGCGCTCCTTTTCCCCGCCCCACAGATGAATCTTCCGGTAAGCCCCCAGCAGCCCATGCTGTGAAACAGTAACCGCTGTGTCGTAAAGCTTCCCTCCCTGCTCCTCGATGATGCCCCCGGTCAGCATTATGCCGAATTCTCTGGCGGTTTCCTCCATCCAGCATACGGCTTCTCCCCCGGGCACCGGTCCGGCGTATTCCCGGTCGCGTCCCCCGAGCAGATACCCGGTCTGGAACAACTCCGGAAGCACAGCCCACTCCGCTCCCTTGTCTGCGGCCTTCCGGATGAAATCTCTGGCGGCTGCCACATTTTTTCTAATATTTCCAGGTTCACAATTCATCTGGATTACTGCCGCAATCAAATTCCCATCCCCTTTCCATTCTTGTGTTGGTAAATTATCTGTGTTATCATGGCATTATAATAATTCGCAGACTATTATCCATGTCAACTACAACTTTTCAAACTATAAGGGAGTGCACTCCCTCGTTTACATAATTCCGCGCGGAGGTATTCATATGTGGACCGGACAATTTGCCAAACGTCATAACATCAGCCAGAGCACCATTGGTTTTTATATCAAACAGGGGCTTCTTGCCCCGGCGATTGTGAACGGACGGTACGATTTCCGCGAATCCGACGATCTGGACATGCAGCTGATTGCCGAGCTGAAACGGCTGCAATTCAGTTTGGAGGACATCTCTGCGGCCGTCACACAGTTCCGTATTTTCAAAGACAGCGTAGCCCCTGCGGATCAGCGGCTCCTTTCCATGTTCATCAACAAACGCATGGAACTTCTGGAGGAACAGGCGAGGCTTCAGTCCAGCTTAACCTTTCTTGAGCAGACGATCTGCATGATGCAGGAGCGGGAAAACGCGCGTGAAGCCAAGACCCTGGTCAACGGCCTGGATATCCGCTTTCTGCCACTGCTCAACTGTCCTTGCGGCAAACGGCTCACGATGAATCTGGAACAGATCGAAAGCGGGCAGATTCGGAACGCGTCCCTCTCCTGCACCTGCGGTTATAACGCAGTCATAGAGAACGGTATCCTGATCAATCCAAAGGGGGAGTGTCTTCCCACCCCGCCGGTATACACCTATTTTCACCCGGACGAGGAGATGACCGGGGAAATGCGCAACTATCTGTACCATCTGTATCGCCAGATGGAATCCATGCTTTCCGACAGCAGCTGCAATGGGAAGGTAATTCTGGAAACTCATATCGGTAATTCCAGCTTTCTTCTGCAAAAAGCCAAGGTGCTGTCTCCTTCCTCTCTCTACATCTTTTGTGATCCACAATATGAGGTAATTGCACGCGAAAAAAAGCTGCTGGACGCTCTGGACCGGCAGCTGAACACCATGTGTATTGTAAGTAATTATCAGGTATTTCCTCTTGAAAGGGGATGTGTCGATTTTATCATCGACTATTTCCAGAATACCTCCTTTGACCTGTTCACGGACGGTTTTGTATTTCCGCGCTGGAAACGCTATCTCCACCAGGGAAGCAAGCTGATCGGAGTCTTTATTGATATTCCCCATAACAGCCGCTCCGCTGTTAAATTCAAGGCGATTCACCCGGATTGCACTCCGAATATGCACTCTTTTGAAGATTTTAAACACAGCCTGAAGGAACACGGTTTTGTGATCGAGCAGCTCTACCAGCCTGACCCCCTGTCCCGTTCCTACCATCCATGGCATTATCCCGGCGATAAACTTTATTATTATTGCTATTGCGCGCGCTTGGAAAAACCATGAAACCGGTGGAATCCCTTTATTTTAAATAAGTTACCATCTGCGCTTGACTTCAATACGAATTCGTACTATAATTTAATACGAATTCGTACTGAAAAGGAGAATCGAATGAACGACTATCGTGAGGAAGTATACCGCCTGATGCTTACAATCAATCGGTGTACTGGAGTCTATTATGAAATTGCCAAAAAAATGGGGGTAAAGGAGAACACGTTACTTTTATTGGACATTTTAAGTGATAAAAGGCAACACTCCCAAAAACAAATATGTGATGACTGGCATATGCCGAAGACCACCCTGAACACCATCATAAAAGAGTGTGTCAGCTCAGGACATGTGGTTCTTTTGACGCAACGCAAATCCAAGGAAAAATTGATTGCTCTTACGGACAGCGGACAAATTTTTGCTGATGAGATCACCCAAAAAATGAAGGAAGCTGTACAGCGCTCTATGGAAAAAATCAAGAAGGAGTATTCGACAGATTTTATTTTGGTTTTTGAAAAATATGTGGAATATTTAGAAAACGAATATACAAATGGCTGGGAGAGATAACATCATATGCAGGAAACATTTTACGAAGAAAAGCTTATAAAAGACCAAAAATATCAGAATGTAGCAAAAGAGCAATGCAAATTCATTGAATGTACGTTCGAAAATTGTGTATTTGAAGATTGCAAGATAATCGGCTGCGTTTTTGTGAATTGCAAATTTTATAACTGTAACCTCATCAGTTTGACTTCGCAGCATTCCGAAGTGAAAAATACCGCCTTTCAAAAATGCAATTTGATCGGCATACATTGTTGGAATGATCTTCTGCCTGCCGGAAAATACACACACTCTATCGATGTACTAAAAAATTGTTTCATGAAATACAATTCATTTATCGAAATACCATTCCGGAAATTCGACTTTTCAAGTAATATCATACAGGAAAGCATATTTGAAGAATGTGACCTTCAGGAAAGCAATTTCCGGAACTGCCGGTTGGAGGCCGCACAATTTTTTAGATGTGATATCCGCAAGGCTGATTTTAGGGGCGCCGTCGGATATGCGATCGATATTCCATCAAATAAATTAAAACAGGCAAAATTCTCCTATCCGGAGGTTACCAGCCTGTTGAATTCTTTAGAAATAAAAATTGATTGATTATCTAAAAGCCGGAAACCCATATAATTGCTGGATTTCCGGTTTTTTCAGGTCACTCAAACTCCTCGGTGGCTCGCTTGCGATGTTATATCATTTTTATTATATGGAGTAAATCAATAATTTAGCGTGTTCAGAGCTGATGGTGTCACCCGCGAGACCAGTACCAGGCGAACCGGTCCGCCAGACCGCTCTCTTCTCCTGTGCCTTCTGCCCATCAAATATTCCCATAAATAATCAGCGTCCGTTCCACTCACTCGTCAAAATAAAACAGCTCCTCAAACTTCCGGTCCAGGGCGATGCACAGAATCAGCGCAAGCTTTGCCGTGGGATTAAACTGCCCGGTCTCGATGGAGCTGATGGTGTTCCGGGAAACGCCCACCATCTCCGCCAGCTGGCTCTGAGAGAGCTTTTGCTGGCTTCTGGCCTCCTTCAGGCGGTTCTTCAATACCAGCTTGTCGTCCATGACATCACCTCAGCACGCTGATCACAAAGCTGCCGAGGGAAGCGGCGCTGGCCAGCGTCCCCGCAACCGTGGAGGCCAGAAATCCCTTGTTCCCGGTAAACCGGTACTTGGGATAAGCCTCCGCCGCCACAAAGGCCCAGAACATGGCGTGAAACCCATAGCTGGGATATCCCTGAACAAAATTGAAAATCACAATAAAAACATACACGCAGCAAAACGCGCTGACGCCGATTCTACGCCCCCGGTTCTCCGCCTGCTGCATTCCCTCGTCCGTTTTCTCAGCTCTGCTTTTGGCAAGTATTTCTTCGCGGTTCATATGGTTGGGCTCCTTTCGATGGTTTTGGCAGTCTTTTTTGCCAAGTTTTCTTGTCATTTTCATCATAACACTGCCAAGTTTTCTTGTCAACCAAATTCGTGCGGACACTCCTAGGGAATTTTCCCCGAAGGCGCCCTCCATATGACAAAAAGTCCCGGAATCCTTGTTTATTACAAGAATCCGGAACTTCTGTGTTCTTTTATTATGCGATCTTCCAATTACACCGGCAACGCCATAATCGCAGCCCCCCAAAGGAATAGAAACCCGATTGCCCAAAGAATCTTATGTCTGGTTAAAAAGGCAAGCTTTTCATTTTCCCTCAATTTCTTCGTAAGCAAAGGGCATGCCATTGCCGCGTATAAGAAGCAGAGGAGTCCGGTCAAATCATATATAGCTCCGCTGAGGCTCTCCGACGGAAGCACGCAGAGGATCGCAAACAGGCCGAAAAACACCGTGAGCACCCATAAAATCACATTTCCCACAAAACCCGTCACAGCCTTAGCGGATTTCTGCGCTTTTGCAAGCTGTTCCTGTTTCTTTTTCTGTTCCAGTTCATAGATTGCCGCAAGCCTTGCCTGCTCTTTCGCCTTCTCCTCGTCAAATGTTTTCTTGTATTCGTTCCGTGCTTCTTTGATCTGTTCTTCCGGATCTTTACGCTCTTTGGTCTGGGCCGGTTCGTTTTCTTCTGATTCAGCGCTTTCCTTCTCTCCCGCCGCTTCCGCTCTCATCCGCTCGATCTCTGCCAGCGCCTTGGCCCTCTCCTGCTGTCTTTCCAGCTCCTTTTCTTCATCCGTCTTAAGACCCAGCAGCTTCTGCTTTAACCTGCGAAATTCCTCTTCACTGATCGCGCCCTCATCGTACAGGCTTTTATATTTTTCAAGCTCTTTGATCTGATCCATAATTTTTATATCTCCTTCAACAGCATTCTTTTTACTTCGTCAAATTCCTCCTGCGTCAAAATCCCTTTATCCAGTAAATCTTTGTATTTGATCAACTGATCGGCCACAGACTCCTTGGGGCGAGCGGCGGCTTCGTTCTTTTTAGCAGCAGCTTTCCTGGTTCTCGGCTCCAGAGCTTCGCTCATGACTTCCGAAACCATCCTGCCTACCCCCAGTCCCGCGCCGATCCCGGCCATACCGCCCGGCTGCTTCGCAACGTCACGGATAGCCCTGGCCGCCTGATACTGTACGAACGTATCCATATCCCTTGCCGCAAGGCCAATTCCCGACTGCTCGTCGATCAGTTTTTCAACCTCCAGGGGCAGGCCGATATTTTCAATCGTCGCACTTGTCACCTCGAAGCCCAACGCATTTGCTTTCTCATTCACGTACGGGGTAATCATGGACGACAGCTGTCTGTAATGGGTTGCAAGATCGATAATCGATTGTTCGCTTTCCCCAAGACACTGCGCGATGGATTCCCCCACAAACGAAGTCAGATACTCCACGATATCCTGGGTCATATTAAGACTTCTGGCTCCAAACATCTCCGTCATGAAGATTTCCGGGTTATTGACTTTAAACGAAAATGTTCCGAACGACGTGATTCTCACAATTCCCATTTCCGGGTCCCGCTTGATAATCGGACTTTTCGTTCCCCAACGGTTATTGATATACTGCGTCGTATTGATAAAATATAAATCCGATTTGATTGCAGAGTTAAATAATGTGGGAAGCGCCGCCAAGGCTGACAGCAGCGGCAGGTTTCCGGTATTCAATTTGTAATTCCCCGGTCCAAATACGTCCGCAATGATCCCTCTATGTACGAATACGGCAGCCTGCCCGTTCCTGACCACCAGGCGGGCGCCCTGCTTGATCTCGTCTCCTTTTCTGGCGAACTTCGATACCAGTAACTTTTCCGGCGAGTCATCCACAAATTCGATTACATCTATAAATTGGTCTTTTAAAAAACCTCCAAGTCCCATATGATCTCTCCCCCTTAAAAATACAATTCCCGGCACCGAGAGCCGGAATCGCAAGTCGCTTATGCGGAATACAATTTTGAAGAATTTATGCAAATATTTAGAAAATATGCCTTAGATTATTTTATCAAATATACACCTATTTTTCAACTGATTTAGTGTTCGCGGACACGCTATTGACTTGACGATTATTTTAGTGCATAAATAAAATGTGGGAATCAATTCATCTTTACACAAATATAGACTTTTCAAAGCTGCACTCGTCGAGGCCACTGGTACATTTCTTGTCGCAATATGCAGAAATAGATAGAAATTATAATAATATTCCAATAGCGGAGAAATCTTATTATAAAGAATTAATCTTCTTTTTACCCTTCCAGCGATAGTAAGAAAACCTTTTGCTTCTAATTCTTCATTCATCTGTCGTACCAGTTTATAGGCAAATGGTTTTGAAATGCCTAATTCTTCTGCAATTTCCCCGGCTGTCACAAATAAAGTGTTGTTCAATAATAAATCTCCTTCCTTTTTAATTTGCGGCTTCCGTTTGTATCATCTGTTGCCAGTGTTTCAACTGATCTCAACCGCTCATGCGGCTTCGGGATTGCTCCTTTTCGAGAATCCCACCATTTACAGGAGTGTCTTTCTTCGCTTGCCATTACGGGGTCTTGGCGGAAGCCTGTTGGCAGATGATACAGCTCATTCCGTTTCATTAACATTATTGTTAATGTTATGTCTGCATTATGCATTCGCTTATATGTTAATATCAAGTATCTATTTCGCAAAAATGTTAATATTTTTATTTACTATTTTCAGATTATCCATTATAATAAGGGAAAAGGCGGTGAATAGAAGATGACAGTAGGCGAAAAAATCAAGTTTATCCGTAACTTCCGGGGCATGACACAAAAAGAGTTAGGTGTTGGAATAGGCTTTGATGAAAAAGGAGCCGATAACCGGATAGCCCAATATGAGACGAATTATCGAGTGCCTAAGAAAGATACATTGTTGCAGATAGCGAAAGTTTTAGACGTGAATCCGTTGAATTTCATTAGTGAGGTTTCCGGTTCAGCGGAAGATATTATGCAAACCTTCTTCTGGCTGGACGAAGATAATCCGGGCGCAATTAACCTTTTTCAGCTTGTAAGGAATCCGGGGGAGTGTCATGCTTCAGATGATACCTCTGTGCGTTATAATGATAGTGATGACTGGCCTGCTCACCCGCCTGTGGGTTTATGGTTCAAATATGGTGCTGTAGATGATTTTATGCGGGAATGGCTGGTTAGGAAAAATGAGTTGAAAGCTAGTGATATTACCAGAGAGGAATATTTGGAATGGAAATTGAACTGGCCTAGTACCTGTAATGGGTGTGGGAAACACGAATCAAAACATAAATGGAGAAAATGTGATGGACAATCTACAATATGATAGTTTTTATAAATTTATTGTTTCAATAGGAACTGTTTTAGTGATAGCCCCTTTGTTTTGCTTACATTTTCTTATTTCTGGGTCTTATGATATAATAATTTCCAAATCGGATATGGACAATTTATCTCAATTATCCATTGATTTACTTAATATGAAAAGCTCTTATATAAACACCCTATTACAATATCTCCCGATTACTTGCATAATTTTAATGATAATTGGGTTTTTATGTATTATATGGGGATGTTACAAATGGCACAATATTCAACAAACCGTCTTGGACAAAATATCACAACTAGATTTACAGGAAAAGGAATTGCATATTCAAAGTATGACTGCTCAAGAAGTTGCCGAAAAAGCATTAAAAGAAGATATGGAAACTTATGAAGCAACTGACAATACCCATTTTTCTTTTTCGACTTCATCTACACGAATACGTAAAGGATTTGAGATAGAAGATTCTTGCTTTAAATATTTAAAAACAAAACTTAGTCCAAAATACAACATCTATCAAAATGTAAAGGTAGGCAATTATGAATATGATATAATTGCCTATTCGCAAAATGATGACACGGATTTTCTGTACGAAATTAAATATCGTACTCACCCAATCTCTCTATCAGATATTCGAGAAATAATTAGAAAAGTAGAACTTGCAGGAACCTCATATGAAAATACTACACATAGAAGTTTTTGTATAAATGTTCTTATTGTCACTACTGCCAATATAATTCAATCAATCAAGCCTAAATTTATTGAGCGGCTAGAAGGCGATATTCCTAAATATATCAAATGCAAATTTGTAGAAGAAAATCAATTAAATTCAATATAGGTATCAAAAAGGTATCACGCCCCACCAAAAAAGCCGGAAAGTCCGCTGTTTAAGCGGCTTCCCGGCTCCCTGTCTACTATTCAAACTCTATCGTCGCCGGCGGCTTCCCCGTCAAATCATACATCACCCGGTTCACGCCCTTCACCTCATTCACAATCCGGCTTGTCACCTTGCCCAGCACCTCCCAGGGAAGTTCCGCTGACTCCGCGGTCATGAAATCGCTGGTCAGCACCGCCCGCAGGGCCACCGCGTAGTCGTAAGTGCGCTCGTCTCCCATGCAGCCCACGGACCGCATGTTCGTCAGCGCCGCAAAATACTGGCCTAAATTCTTGTCCACACCCGCCTTGGCGATCTCCTCGCGGTAGATAGCGTCAGCTTCCTGCACGATGCGCACCTTGTCCGCGGTTACCTCGCCCACGATGCGCACGCCCAGTCCCGGCCCCGGGAAGGGCTGACGGAATACGAGATTTCCTGGAATCCCCAGTTCCAATCCTGCCTTACGCACCTCATCCTTGAACAGCAGGCGCAGCGGCTCCACAATCTCCTTGAAATCCACGTGCTCCGGCAGGCCGCCCACGTTGTGGTGGGACTTGATCACCGCGGACTTACCCAGACCGGACTCGATCACATCGGGATAAATGGTTCCCTGAACGAAGAAATCCACCGCTCCGATCTTCTTCGCCTCTTCCTCGAACACGCGGATAAACTCCTCGCCGATGATCTTACGCTTCTGCTCCGGCTCCTCCGCTCCTTTTAACTTCTCATAGAAGCGCTCCTGGGCGTTGACCCGGATAAAATTCAACTGGTAAGGGCCGTTCGGGCCGAATACCGCCTCCACCTCGTCGCCCTCGTTCTTGCGCAGCAGGCCGTGATCCACGAACACGCAGGTCAGCTGTTTTCCCACCGCCTTGGACAACATAACCGCCGCAACAGAGGAGTCCACACCGCCGGACAGGGCGCAGAGCACCTTGCCGTCCCCAATTTTCTCCCGCAGGGCCTTGATCGTGGTCTCCACGAAGGAATCCATCTTCCAGTCTCCGACGCAGCCGCAGACTTTATAGACAAAGTTGGAAAGCATCTTGGTGCCTTCTTTTGTGTGCACCACCTCAGGATGGAACTGCACGCCATAAAAATTCTTCTCCCGCAGCTCCATGCCCGCCACCGGACAGGCGTCCGTGTGGGCCACTACCTTGAATCCCGGCGGCACCTGCTCGATATAAACGCCATGGCTCATCCAGCAGACCGTTCTGGGGGAAACACCGTCGAACAGCGGGGAATCCGTATCCACATCCACTTCCGTATGGCCGTACTCGCTGACCGGCGCCTTCTTCACCACGCCGTCCAGCAGATAGCTCATCAGCTGCGCGCCGTAGCAGATTCCCAGCACCGGAACGCCCAGCTCAAATATCTCTTTGGAACAGCGGGGAGCGCCGTCCTCAAACACCACATCCGGTCCCCCGGTGAAAATGATCCCCTTGGGATTCATCTCCCGGATCTTGTCCAGGCCCAGATTATAGGGATGTACCTCGCAGTATACGTTGCATTCGCGGACGCGGCGCGCAATCAGCTGATTGTACTGGCCGCCAAAGTCCAAAACAATGATCATCTCTCTGTCCATGAGATTCTATTCCTCCGTGTCGTTTCTGAATGTCCCCTCAAAATGTAACCATTCCCCCTATACCATAGCCCAATTTACCGGAAAATATGAATTACCCAATAAATCAGTAACAATTCCGACCGCCTGTCTTCCCGCCGTCTGAATTGTTACATAAATTGAAAGAGATTGTACAGCAAGTGTACAATCTCTTCTTTATCTTTCGTATGAATCAATTATACGGCATCTGCCGACAAATAGCAAGAACTTTCGACAACTTTTTTATCTTTTTTCCCGCTGCCTATTTCCAGCCGCTGTCCACCCTTACGCCTCCCGGGTGTCCAGCCAGGCCTTGCAGACTCCCGGATAATTGGTAAACACTCCGTCGCAGCCCCACTCGTAGAGTTTTTCCAGCACGCCCATGTCGTTGACCGTCCAGACATTAACCCCCACCCCGTGGGCCTTGCAGTTCTTCACATTCTCCTCAGTCAGCCATTCCACGCCCGGGTGATAATTCTGGAAACCGTAGCGTTCGCAGTAATATCCCGCATTTCCCAGGTCCACATATTCCACCAGAGCCCCTCTGGGAATCTCCGGGGCCAGCTGCTGCAGCCGGAACAGCGACGCATGGTTGAAGGAAGAGAACAGCACCCGGTCCGTCAGCCCGAAACGGCGCACCATCTCCACGGTTTTCTCCTCAATATCCTCATAATAATACACCCCGGACTTGATCTCAATGTTGGTGACCAGATCCCGGTCCTTCACCCACTCGCAATATTCCTCAAAGCTGGGAATGGGCTGAAATCCGTGCGTTCCGCCCTTGATTGCGCTGGCGTCAAACCTGCGCAGTTCCTCAAAGGTGTAGTCAATAACCGCGCCGGTTCCGTCCGTGGTGCGATCGATGGTCTCATCGTGAATCACCACCAACTGGCCGTCCTTCGTCAGCTGCACGTCCAGCTCGATGCCGTAACAGCCCGTATCGGCCGCCTTCTGAAACGAAAGCATAGTGTTCTCCGGGTACATCCCGCTGTAGCCTCTGTGGCCAAATACCTTCATCATCGAATGTCCTCCTTAGATAGTTCTCGCATCCGCCGTTTTTCCCGTTTAAACCGCACGGATCTCCTTGGTGGCGATCACCGGAATCCCCGTTCCCGCGCAGTTGGGGATAATCACGTCCCCGATCTGTACAGGAGCCTTTGCCGAAGCCCGGTGAATCTCATCCATGCAGGCAAAAATCTTACCCTTGGGAATATCCTCCTTGGTTTTCACGGACACCATCTCCACATCCCCGCCGGTGACGCGGACCGTGGACGTGACGATGCGGGTGGGGTTTTGCACCTCTTTCCTGGCGTAATCCTCCCCTCGCTTACATGTGTTGCCGGAAATCTCCATTTGTTCCCCGTCCAGCCGGACGGTCAGAGGGCAGCCTAACGGGCAGCCGATGCAGATCAATTCTCTCGTTTCCATCTTACTCCACCTCCGTGCAAATCACAATCTCTTTTATATCGGGATAATCCTTCAGGCTCTCCTTCTTGATCACCACCTGCTCCATTTCTCCGGGCGCCAGAACCTGTTTCTTCCGATGCACCACCCGTTTGTCATCGTAATAAACGCTGATAAAGCGGCCCTTGTATACGTCGGCCACACGGAAACGGACTGTGACCTGATCCGCCATGCAGTCCACATCCAGACTCTGGGGCACCGTATAACGCACCCCGTTCTCAGCCTTCATCACCACTCTGTGTCCGCCTGCCATCCCTGACTCCGCCCGCACGTAAGCGGCCGCGTTGGTTCCTGCCAGCGTCGCCTCCTCGGACACATAGTCCACCAGATCGTGGACGTGCAGCACGTTTCCACAGGCGAAAATGCCCTCGGCGCTGGTCTCCAGCTTGTCGCTGACATTGGGCCCCGAGGTCACCCGGTTCATCTCCACGCCGATGCCGCGGCTCAGCTCATTCTCCGGGATCAGTCCCACGGAGAGTAGCAGCGTGTCGCAGCTGTAATTCACCTCGGTTCCGGGGATGGGCTTGCGGTTTTCGTCCACCTTGGCGATGGTAACGCCGGTCACCCGCTCCTTGCCCTGGATATCCACCACCGTGTGGCTCAGTTTCAGCGGAATGCCGTAGTCGTCCAGACACTGGACAATGTTCCGCTTCAAACCGCCGGAATAGGGCATGAGCTCGGCCACAACCTTCACCTTGGCCCCCTCCAGCGTCATACGGCGGGCCATGATCAGCCCGATATCGCCGGACCCAAGGACCACCACCTCGCGCCCCACGGCGTAGCCCTCAATGTTCATCAGGCGCTGGGCCGTTCCAGCGGAGTAAATGCCAGCGGGCCGGTAGCCGGGAATATTTAACGCGCCTCTCGGACGCTCCCGGCACCCCATTGCCAGGACAATGGCTTTGGCCTTGATGGTGGTGAGACCGTCCTCCCGGTTGATCAGGGTCACTTCCTTATCCCGGTTAATGTCAATGACAATGGTGTTCAGCTTGTAGGGGATGTGCTCCTCCTCCACCATCTCGATGTAACGCGCCGCATACTCCGGCCCGGTCAGCTCCTCCTTGAAGGTGTGCAGCCCAAATCCGTTGTGAATGCACTGGTTTAAGATTCCGCCGAGACAGTTGTCCCGCTCCAGAATCAGAATATCCTGAATTCCCGCTTTTCTGGCCGCGGCCGCAGCCGCCAATCCCGCAGGACCCCCGCCGATTATCACAATATCATGCTCAGTCATGTCCTTCCCCCTCCTATTTGCGGCCGGTTACCATCTCGGAACCGGGTGCGTTCTTACAGATTTCTTCCATCTCCATGCCGCGGCATCTGGCCAGGATTTCCATGGTCCTGGGCGTGCAGAAGCCCGCCTGGCATCTGCCCATGCCCTGGCGCACCCGGCGCTTGATTCCATCCAGCGAGGTAGCGCCCAACGTCCGGTTAACCGCATCCTCGATCTCTCCCTCGCTGACGCCCTCGCAGCGGCACACGATGGTCCCGTAAGCCGGATTTTCCCGGATCAGCGCCGCTCTGGCCTCTTTGTCCAGCTCATTTGGCCGAACAATTCCGGTCCTGCGGCCGTTCCAGTCCGCTTTCGGCAGCGCGCCGGATTTCTCCGCCACCAGCTCCGCCACATAGCGCCCGATAGCCGGCGCGCTGGTAAGTCCCGGGGACTCGATTCCAGCGGCGTCGAAAAATCCCGGCGCATCCGCGGCTTCCCCGATCACAAAGTCGTCGCTGTCCTCGTGGGCCCGCAGCCCGGCAAAGGACGTGATCACCAGGCGGAAGGGAACGTCCTTCACGCCGATTACCGCTTTGCTCATCACCTCGCCCAATCCATTGGCGGTGGTGTCCACGGCTTCCTTGTCCTCCACGTCCGTGGCGGTGGGGCCGGTGAGCAGGTTGCCGTGAACCGTCGGAGTCACCAGCACTCCCTTGCCCATCTTGCCCGGAAGCTGGAAAATGGTATGGGACACATGGCTTCCCGCCTCCTTGTCCAGCAGGCAGTATTCGCCCTTTCTGGCCGTGATGTGGATTTTCCCGGCGCTCACCATGTTGTGGAACACGTCGGCGTAAACCCCGGCAGCGTTGACCACGTATTTGGCCGTCATAACCGCCCGCTCCCCGCTCCTGCGGTTCTCCGTCTCCAGCTCATAACCCCCGGCGGCCCGGCGGATCTCCTTCACTTCGGTGAGGAAACAAAACTCTACTCCGTTATCGCAGGCATTCTCCGCCAGAGCGATAGTCAGTCCGAAGGGGCACACGATGCCGCCGCTGGGCGCGTACAGGGCCGCCACCACGCTGTCCGACACATTCGGCTCCATCTCCCGGGCCTGGTCCCCGCTGATAATGGCCAGGCCGGGAACGCCGTTTTGGCACCCCTTCTCATACAGCTCCTCCAGCCCCGGTTTCTCCTTCTCGTCAAAGCAGAGCACCAGGGACCCGTTCCGCTTGAAATCGAAATCCAGTTCCCCGGCCAGTTCCTCCATCATGCGATTCCCTTCCACATTGAACCTTGCCTTGAGCGATCCCGGAATCGCGTCGTGGCCCGCATGCACAATGGCGCTGTTCGCCTTGGATGTGCCGGAGCAGACGTCCTCCTCCCGCTCCACGACGCAGGCGCGCAAGTCATAGCGGGACAGCTCCCTGGCAATCGCACATCCGACCACGCCGCCACCAATGATCACCGCATCGAAATTCATTTCTCTCATGATGTTTTCCTCCACCTTCTCCATTCTGCTGCACCTTTTAAAACGGCCTTTGGAACAATCGCCCGCAGGCTGCGCCCTCGGCCTATTGCATTCAATGAAAAAAGAGTAAGGGAAAACATACGGAACGCTCCGCTGCTTTACCTTACTCTGTCGTCTCAAAGGTTTTATATTCAACTAATATCATGTTATCATACGGGTATCTTGTTGTCAAGAAATTTTTCCGCCCGAGGGTCATCCCGGGAGCCATTCCGAGGGCCATCCCGAAAGCTGTCCAGGGCGCCCCAAGGGGCCATCCCAAGGCCTGTCCGAGAGCCGTCTTGCGGCCTGTCTGTGGCCCATCTGCGGCCGTCCACGGCCCATCTGCATCCTATCCCCAGACCCCCTCAACCGCTCTCCCCCAAACGCTTTTCCATCACAAAATTCGTCAGATACACCCCCCGGCGCAGCACCTTCTGCGACCGAACCACCCGGTAGCCGCGGCCCTCAAAAAACGGCCGGGCCGTGATCGACGCGCAGACGGTGACCCGCTCCACCGGAAAATGCTCCTCCAGCCGCCCGCAGATCGCGGTGGCGATCCCCCTGCCCTGGAAATCCCGGCCCACGTACAGGCGGTCCAGATACCCCGTCCGGTCAATATCCCCGAAGCCGGCGATCCGCCCGTCCTCCCAGGCCACCAGCGTGTAGTGGTCCAGAAACGACCGGTTCCAGCGCTCCAGGTCCGGCAGTCCCGGCGCCCAGGCTTTGGTCTCCTCCTCCGTATAATCCCGGCGGTTCACCGTGCGGACCGTGTCCAAAAACAGCTCCCCCATCTCCCGGCAGTCCTCGGGCCGGTACTCTCTCAGCTCCACGTCCAGTCCTCCATTTAAGCGCTCCGGCTCACCACCGCAGCCCCCGGCTTTCCACACGCCCGCGCTTTATTATCCAAGTTATTCCAAATACTTCTTTACATATTTTCCCGTATAAGAGATCGGATTCTCCGACACCTCCTCGGGCGTTCCCTGGGCGATCACCGTGCCGCCCTTGTCCCCGCCCTCGGGTCCGATGTCGATGATATAGTCCGCGGTCTTGATCACGTCCAGATTGTGTTCGATGACCACCACCGTGTTGCCGCCCTCGGACAGGCGGCGCAGAATCTCGATGAGCTTGTGCACATCCGCGAAATGCAGGCCCGTGGTGGGCTCGTCCAGCACGTAGATGGTCTTGCCCGTGCCGCGCTTGGACAGCTCCGTGGCCAGCTTGATGCGCTGGGCCTCGCCCCCGGACAGCTCCGTGGAGGGCTGACCCAGGCGGATATACCCCAGTCCCACATCGTAGAGCGTCTGAATCTTACGGGTTATGGACGGCACGTTCTCAAAGAATTTCAGCGCGTCCTCCACGGTCATATCCAGCACGTCGTAGATGCTCTTACCCTTGTACTTCACATCCAGGGTCTCCCGGTTATAGCGCTTGCCGCCGCAGACCTCGCAGGGCACGTACACGTCCGGCAGGAAATGCATCTCGATCTTGATGATACCGTCGCCGCTGCACGCCTCGCAGCGTCCGCCCTTCACGTTGAAGCTGAAACGGCCCTTGCTGTAGCCCTTTGCCTTGGCGTCCGTGGTGGAGGCGAACAGGTCCCGGATCAGGTCGAACACGCCCGTGTAGGTGGCCGGATTGGACCTGGGAGTGCGCCCGATGGGAGACTGGTCGATGGCGATGATCTTGTCCAGCTGTTCCACGCCCTCGATGCACTTGTGCCTGCCAGGAATGGTCCTGGCCCGGTTCAGCTTCCTGGCCAGGGACTTGTAGAGAATCTCGTTGACTAGGGAACTCTTGCCGGAGCCGGAAACGCCGGTGACGCAGGTCATCACGCCCAGCGGGAAGTTCACATCGATGTTCTTCAGGTTGTTCTCCGCAGCGCCCTTCACCGTAATCCAGCCACTGGGTTTACGCCGCTCGGAAGGCACCGGAATCTGCATGCGGCCGCTCAGGTAAGCGCCGGTGATGGACTCCTCGCACTTCATGATATCCTCGGCCGTGCCGATGGCCACCACCTTGCCGCCGTGCTCGCCCGCCCCGGGGCCGATATCCACGATGCAGTCCGCAGCCCGCATGGTGTCCTCGTCGTGTTCCACCACCAACACGCTGTTGCCCAGATCCCGCAGGTGCAGCAGGGTCTTTAACAGCTTGTCGTTGTCCCGCTGGTGCAGGCCGATGCTGGGCTCGTCCAGAATATAGGCCACGCCCACCAGACCGGAACCGATCTGGGTAGCCAGCCGGATGCGCTGGGCCTCGCCTCCGGACAGGGTTCCGGTAGCCCGGGTCAGGGACAGATAGTCCAGGCCCACGTTGATCAGGAAATTGATCCTGGCCTTGATCTCTTTTAATATAGTGGCGCCGATGGTCTCCTGCATGGGAGTCAGCTTCAGCTCCTCCAGGAAATCCCGGAACTTCACAATGGACATGTTGGTGGCCTGGTAGATATTCAGGCCGCCCACGGTCACAGCCAGGGACTCCTTCTTCAGCCTCTGCCCCTTACAGGCCGGGCAGGGGGTGATCCGCATATACGTCTCGTACTCCGCCTTGCTGCTCTCGGAGAAGGTCTCCTTGTAGCGGCGGTTCACATTCTCAATCAGGCCCTCGAAGGCCACGTCGTAGACGCCCTCGCCCCGCTGGCTCTTGTAATGAACCTTCACCTCGCGGCCTCCGGTGCCGTAGAGCAGCACGTCGCGGATCTCCTTGGGATACTCCTCAAAGGGCGTGCTCAGTTTGAACTTATACGCCTTGGCAAGGGCTTCCAAAATGGCTCTGGTAAAGCTGCCTTTGTCCGTGCAGGACTGCCAGCCCATAACCACAATGGCTCCCTGGTCGATGGACAGGGACTTGTCCGGGATCATCAGATCCTCGTCAAATTCCATCTTGTAGCCCAGACCGAAACATTCCGGGCAGGCGCCGAAGGGATTGTTGAAGGAAAAGCTTCTGGGCTCCACCTCGTCCACGCTGATGCCGCAGTCCGGGCAGGCGAAGCTCTGGCTGAAGTTCATGGACTCGCCGTCCACCACGTCCACGGTCATCAGACCGCCGGTCAGGGCCATCACCGTCTCAATGGAGTCCGTCAGGCGCTTCTCGATGCCCTCCCGGACCACCAGGCGGTCCACCACCACTTCAATGTTGTGCTTGATGTTCTTCTCCAGCTTGATCTCTTCCGTCAGCTCATAGAGATTCCCGTCGATGCGCACCCGGACGTAACCGCTCTTTCTGGCGTGGTCCAGCACCTTCACGTGTTCGCCCTTGCGGCCGCGCACCACCGGAGCCAGAAGCTGGATGCGGGTGCGCTCCGGCAGGGACATAATCTGATCCACCATCTGGTCAATGGTCTGCTTGCGGATCTCCTTGCCGCACTTGGGGCAGTGGGGGATGCCGATTCTGGCGTAGAGAAGGCGCATGTAGTCGTAAATCTCCGTCACCGTGCCCACGGTGGACCGGGGGTTGCGGTTGGTGGACTTCTGATCAATGGAAATGGCGGGGGAAAGCCCCTCGATGCTCTCCACATCCGGCTTCTCCATCTGTCCCAGGAACTGGCGGGCGTAGGAGGACAGGGACTCCATATAGCGCCTCTGCCCCTCCGCGTAAATCGTGTCAAAGGCCAGCGAGGACTTCCCGGAGCCGGAAAGTCCCGTCAGCACCACCAGTTCATTTCTCGGAATATCCACGGAAATATCCTTGAGGTTGTGCTCGCTCGCTCCGCGGATCTTAATGTACTGCTTTGCCATCGTCAAAATGCTCCTTATTGTATAAAATTGGTAACTGATTTAAAACCTGCAAAAGGCGGCTGGCGCCTGCAAAACCGGCCTTTGCCGCCTTAGTTTGTCGATATCTGGGGTTAGTATATCATATTTCCCCGCCATTTGCAAACATTTGTTCGATGAACTTTATGAGAACAGAGGGAACCTCTTCCAGCAGGCTCGCAGCCTTCACCCGCTCCCCCATCTGGTGGGCGTCCCGCCCCACCGGGCCGAACAGCAGGGCGGGCGCGCAGAACTATTT
>OJKJ01000027.1_pt1 | contig 122747 bp, 103 predicted proteins | sample 1596491 | NCBI WGS metagenome assembly OJKJ01 (sample SAMEA4350160, study PRJEB24818) | metagenome | biome: human; feature: gut; material: faeces | place: Denmark | collected 2013-09
GCCCCCGGCTCTCCAGGGCCTCCCCGATGGGATCCTCATATTCATCTCCCCGGTCAATGGGCTGCAAACGGGCGTTGATTTGTAATGTGATATCGTACACAGCAGTTCCTCCTTCGCGGTTCTCCGGCATAAAATCCGGTTTTGTCTGTATTCTACCACGAACCGCCCTCCTTCTCCACAAAAATCGGGCCGGATCATGAAGGAATCACAATCCGGCCCTGTCCATTTTCGCTCACTCCACTACAACATCTCAATAAACGCCGCCACCCGCGTCTCAATCTGCCCGCAGTCCGCGGTGGAATAATCGGTCTCCAGCTTCATATAAGGAACCCCCAGCGCCTCGACCATGCGCCCCATCTGAAAAGCTTCCACATTAAACGTATGGCACGCCTGAAGTACCACCTCAATGACGCCGTCCACCTTGTATTTGCAAATCATCTCCCTGGTATTGTCAAGCCGCCCCGCATTTGCCGTCATAACCGAGCAGTTGATCGCCAGATACCGGTCCGAGATGGCCCGCAGAATATCCCCGGCTTCCTCGTCCACCAGAATCATGTTTGTCCGCTCGCCGCTGCAATCGTCCAGACAGATGATGACGCCCCCGCTGTTCTCCACCACCGCGCCCACCTTTTGGATCACGCCCCCGGTGGGGCAGCCGGTGAGCAGAATCCGCCTGGCCGACGCCGGAACCGGATGAGTACCCGCCGCGTAAGCCTCCTCTGCCGCAGCCACCCGCGCCCGTACATTTTCCAACTGCTCATTTACGTCAAATGTGAAGGTTCCCTGCTGGAGTGCAATCATCATTTCCGTGCCTTTCATGGCCGGAGGGGTGTTCTCCTGCAGCCGGTACATCTCCAGATGGGCCCGCCGCAGTTGGTTTCTGGTATGGGCCGCCCTGCGCAGGTTCTCCTCCGTGATCTCAACGCCGAACTTCTGCTCCAGCTTTTCCTTGAACAGCTTTATCTCCTCATACCAGATATCCTTCGCATACTCCCGTTCCTGGCTCTGGGGCAGGTGGAGGACATAGGTCTCCTTGATCTCATTTAACAGCTCGTACATCTTTTTCTTGCCGTCGCAGGTGGTCTCGCCGATGATGATGTCGGAGAAATAGGTATAGGGACACTTGTCCGAACAGGCGAAGCCGTATGTACTCTTGATCAGCGGGCACAGATTCTTGGGCAGTACCCTCTCCGCGTCCGGTATCGTCTCGTTGCTGGTGCCGCACAGCCCCACGGTGGCCACCCCCGCGGCGTCCAACAGCTCCTGGGGCGTGTAGGAACAGAGACATCCGGCCAGCTTCCCGCCCCTGTCCTTGAACTCCTTGGCCTTCATAAACCCCTGTTTTCTCGTCTCTACAAATTCGTCAAATGTCTTTGGCAGCTCATTACATCCCATTTTAGTTTCCTCTCTCTTCTCCCGCCAGCACCGCAGCCCCCACCGCCCCCGCGTATCGGGCCATGGGCGCGCTGATCACCGGCTTTTTTAATGCACTACGCAAACGCCCGATCAGATATTCGTCCTCGCACAGACCGCCTGTGAGAAAATAGGTCTCCCCCGGAATCTGCGCGATCAGCTGTGTGACTTTTGTCACCACGGACTCGATGACCCCGAAGGCGATATCTTCCCTGGGTGTTCCCCTGCCGATCAGGCTGATCACCTCCGACTCCGCAAATACCGTGCACATGGAGCTGATGGAAATGTGCCTGCCCCTGGACGCCAGCTCTGAGAGCTCCTGCTGCGTCAGTCCCAGCCGGTTCGTCATCACCTCCAGAAATTTCCCTGTACCCGCGGAACACTTGTCGTTCATAATAAACTTCATCACACGGCCGTTTTTCAGTGCGATGCCCTTAGTGTCCTGTCCGCCGATATCGATCACTGTCCCATCGCCTCCAAACAGGACCTGCGCGCCCTTTGCGTGGCAGGTGATCTCCGTCACGGTCTGATCCGCGTAGGGGACGGACACGCGGCCGTAGCCGGTGGCCACGTACCGGGCATTTTCCTTTGTAAAGCCCGCCTCCGCCAGCAGATCATAGATGTGATCCGCTGTCTGCCTGCTGGAAAATCCCGTGCTCAGCAACACCTTTTTCAGAATGGTTTTCCCCTCCATAACCACGGCCTTGGCCGCGCTGGACCCAACGTCGATTCCTACCTGATACATGCCTTCACCTGTCCCCTGCACCTCATTTGGCGTTACGGCCGTCTCTGCGCCGATCTCCGCAACGGTTATCCGTATAATGTTTCCTTATTTTACCATGGGAATCGCGGGTTTTGCCAATCATTTATTGATAATTTTATCACTCATTTATAGATTAAATCTATAAATTTTGGTATACTGTACCCATCAAATGGGAAATGGACGGGGTACAAAAATGGAATTCAAGCAGCTGGAGGCATTTGTTGCCGTGGTGGATTACAACAGTTTTACCGAGGCAGCCCGCCGTCTCTACCTGACCCAGCCCACGGTCAGCGCCCACGTGAGTGCGCTGGAAAAAGAGCTGCATTCCCGCCTGATTATCCGAACCACGCGGAATTTCACGGTCACCCAGCGTGGGCTTGAACTCTACGAGTGCGCCGTGCACATGCTGAATATGCGCAGGCAGCTGGTGGAGGAATTCACCGGGGCCCAGCGGAAGCTGATCGACTTGAGCGCCTCCACCATTCCCTCCTCCTACATGCTCCCGGAGCTGCTCAGCGAATTTGCCAGGTCGGAGCCGGACATCCATTTCCATGTCTGGCAGTCCGACAGCGCCCAGGCGGTTCAAAAGGTGGAGCAGGGTCTGGTGGACTTCGGCCTGGTGGGCCAGAAAATGAACGGCGATTCCTGTGAGTTCATCCCCTTCTGCCGGGACAGCCTGGTGATTGCCACCCCGGTCAGCGAACATTACCTGAACCTGAAGGACCGGTCCGCCTCCTTCGAGGATTTCCGGGGGGAGCCCTTCATCATGCGCGAGAGCGGTTCCGGCACCAAAAAGGAAATGGACCTGTTTCTGGAGAAGCACCGCACAAGCGTGGCGGACCTGAATGTGGTGGCGTACATGAACGACCTGGAGTCCATCAAGAAATCCATCGTCTCCGGTCTGGGGATCTCCATTGTCTCCGCCTGCTCAGTGAAGGACCTGGAAAAGACAAGGCAGATTCTCCTGTTTCCACTGGAAGAATCTGCCCACAAGCGCATCTTTTATATTGTCTACAGCAAGCACCGGATTTTAAAGCCCTACGTCCGACAATTCATGAAGTTTGTGCAGCGGTATTACGGCGCGGGGCGGACAGCCCTTTAGGGAGCCCGCCCACCGAGTCAACCGGGATCATCGGGATAGATATGCCGCTTTAAAAGCCGTTCGATCTCCTGCCGGGTGGTGGAAACCTCAGAGTCAAACAGAGGGAATTCCAGATTGACCTTTTTATCTTCCGACAGGATGTGGATTCTTGGAACGCCCTCGCGGTTTTTCCTCACAAACCAATAATAAACCTCGCCATTGTATTCCATCCTGCGCTTTCCCTTTTTGGATATCATGTCTCTCACACCTCCAACAGCCACTCCACAATCCCCCGCTGGGCCTTTTCCGTATAATAAAACACGTCGTACTCGTTTCCCTTTTCACTCAGCCGCTTCTCCGCCACGATGCCGAAGGTCTCCCCGGCCCCGGTCAGCTTTTTGCGCTTCATTCCGCCAAGGAACTGCTCTTCAAAATAACCGTCCGCGTTCAGCTTCTCCTCCACGGATTTGATGGTCAGCCGCTTCATGGCGTCCTCGTCGCGCAGGTCGTTGATCTGGCCCACAAAGTCGCTTAAGGTGGCCCGCTCTGAGAAATGGACCTGCTCCGCCAACTCCCGGGTCATGGCGAACTCTACCTTGGCGGATTTGCTCTTTTTCTTCTTGGCCGGTGAGGAGGCGGGCGGCGCCTCGCGCCGTGAAGCGTGTGTCTCACCACCAACTTCTCCGCGCCCAACAGTTCCTGACTCATTGGCAGCTTCTCCGCGCCGCGCAGCGCCTGTCTCACCGCCAGCTTCTCCGCGCCGCACAGCACCCGCCTGCCCGGGGCTGGCCGGCTCCGTGGCCGCGCTCTCCCACGCCGCCATGGCGTCGTCTATGGTCCAGTCGCCGTATTCGTCGCTGTCGCTGGAAAAGTAAAGGTCGTCCGGCTCATAATAGGATTCGTCGGGCAGACCGTCGTCCTCATATCCCCGGCCGTCAGCTGAATCGGAGCTCCGGCTGGCCCCAGCCCGCCGGGCGCTTTCCTCCCGTCCTCTTTCCTTACGCTCCTCCCCATTCCGTGCCTCAGCCGTCCGCCTCTCAGTTCCGCCGCTCAACTCCGCCGCAAACCCCCTGTCTGCGGCCGCGGCCGCTTCCGTCTCCTTCCGCTCCCCCATCCTTTCTGTCTCCGCCTTCACACACTCCAAAAACCGTTCCCCATACTTGTCATACTTAAATGCCCCCACGCCGGACACCTCCAGCATCTCCGCCTTCGTCCCGGGCTTTAAAATACACATATGGGTCAGCGTCTTATCCGAGAATACGATATAGGGCGGCACCTTCTCCTCCCGGGCGATCTCGGCCCGCAGGGCCCGCAGCTTCTCGAACAGGGTCTCCTCGGCCTGGGTAAACTCCGCTCCGGCCACCGGGCCTCTGCGGCCCTTCTTCTCCTTTTTCACCTTGGCCGGGTGTTCCTGCTCTCTGGCCATCTTCATGAGGACCTGCTCCTCCCCCCGCAGCACCTCCCCGGATTTCTCCGTCAATTTCACAATGGCGTACTCGTCGTTGGTGGAGGAGAGATAGCCGTTTAACAACAAATAGTTAAACACCTGCCGCAGCTTGTAAGTCGGCGCCTTGGCCAGCTCACCGTAATACGGATTCCCGTCCATGCGGTAATTGCGGATCTTGGCCGTGTTGGCTCCGTGCACCGTGTCCATGATCACGTTCACACCGTAGCGCTGGCGGCTGCTCTCCACGCAGCCGATCAGCCCCCTGGCGATCTCCGTCACATCCACCTCCTCAAACTGGCTCAGACAGTTGGAGCAGTTGCCGCAGTAATTCCCGCCGTACTCCCCGAAATACCGCAGAATGTAGTCCCGCAGGCATTCATTTGTGAAGCAGTAAAAGGTCATTTTCTTCAAACGCTCCCGGTCCCGCTCCATGACGATCTGCTTGGTCACCGGGTCCAGCTCCTGGTTGTCCTGGTTGTACTCGATAAACGTCTGGTTGGTCACCACGTCCTGGCCGCCGTAGAGCAGAATACACTCCACGGGCTCCCCGTCCCGCCCGGCGCGGCCCGCCTCCTGGTAATAGCTCTCCATGTTCTTTGGCATGTTGTAATGCACCACGAACCGCACGTTGGACTTATCGATGCCCATTCCGAAGGCGTTGGTGGCCACCATCACCGGGCTGCGGTCGTAGATAAAATCGTCCTGGTTGGTCCGGCGCTCCGCGTCACTGAGGCCCGCGTGGTAGCGGGTGGCCGGAAAACCGTCCTTAATCAGACGCATGCATACCTCCTCCACATTCTTGCGGGTCAGGCAGTAAATGATGCCGCTCTCCCCCCTGTGCCGCTCCAGGTAGTTTAACAGCGTGGCGTACTTGTCCTTGGGTGACATCACCCCGAAATACAGATTGGGCCGGTCAAAACCCGTGGACGCCACCGCCGGGTCCCGCAGCATCAGGATATCGATGATATCGTCCCGCACCTCTTTGGTGGCCGTAGCCGTAAAGGCGCTGACCACCGGCCGCACCGGCAGCCGGTCGATGAATTCCACAATCTTTAAGTAGCTTGGCCGGAAATCCTGACCCCACTGGGACACACAGTGGGCCTCGTCCACCGCCACCATGGCGATCTTGGCGTGGAGGGCGAAATCCAGGAAGGCGTCCGTGGAAAGGCGCTCCGGAGCCACGTAGATAATGGGATAACGACCCGCCCGGGCGAATTCCAGCGCTTTAAAATACTGGGCGGAGCTCAGGGAGCTGTTTAAGTAGGCGGCGTGGATGCCCGCCTGGTTCAACGCGCCCACCTGGTCCTTCATCAGGGAGATCAGCGGCGAGATCACCAGGGTGATTCCGTCCATCATCAGGGCTGGCACCTGGTAGCAGATCGACTTTCCCGCGCCCGTGGGCATGACCCCCAGCGTGTCCCTCCCCGCCAGAATGCTGTCGATGAGCATCTCCTGGCCCTGACGGAACGCGTCATAGCCAAAATACTGTTTTAATACCTCATACTTATCCATCCGTAACTTCAAACTCCTTCCCTGCTCTGGTCCTATTTTATCACACTGTCTAAGGGGGTTAAAAGATTCTCGAACATGACCACCGAACTGAAACAAACCGCCCGCCAGAACGGCGGACCAGAAATAAATATGTTTCAGTATACCAAACCCCGGCCCAAATGGCAAGCCTCACTTTTCCCCATTTTCAAGTCCGCCGCGCGCTAAAAACGGCCCGGGCGGGGTTTCCTCCGATGCGGCGCAAAACGGCCCGGGTGAGTTTTTCCTCCCACGCGGCGCAAAACGGCCCGGATGAGTTTTTCCTCCCACACGGCGCAAAACGGCCCGGGCGAAGGTTCCCCCGCCCGGGCCGGTATTCATTTATCTTCCGCAAATCGTTCCGCCAACGTCTGATAGAGCCGCTCGGGATCGATGGGTTTGGCCAGATGTCCGTCCATCCCGGCCTCCGTGGCACGCACCACGTCCTCGTGAAAAGCGTCCGCGGTCATGGCGATAATGGGAATGGACCCGGCTCTGGGATGGCCGGATCTCCGGATGGCCTGTGTGGCCCGGTATCCGTCCATCACGGGCATCTGCACATCCATCAGAATTAAATCATAGTTATCCCCAAACGCCAGAAATTTGTCCACCGCCTCCTGGCCGTCCCCAGCGTAATCCACCGTGATCTCCACCATTTTCAGAAGCTCCATTGCGATCTCCCGGTTGATCTCATTATCCTCCACCAAGAGGACATGACGGCCCGCCAGTTGCGGGCGCCGGAGGCTGCCTCCTGGGTTGGGGCACAACACCGCTTTCTCGATGCCGGTCACCGCCAGCAGTGCATTGTAGAGCGTGGAGGCGAAAATGGGCTTGGAGAGGAACGCGTTAGCCCCGGCGGCCCGGGCGCTCTGCTCAATCGCGCCCCAGTCGTAGGCTGTGATAATGATAATCAGCGTATCCGGCCCCACCGCCTCCCGCATACGGCGCGTTGCCTCGATGCCGTCCATGTCCGGCATCCGCCAGTCCACCAGGCAGACGTCGTAATCCGCCCCGGACCGGTGGGCCGCGCGCACCTTCTCCACGCATTCCCGGCCGGTCTGCACCCAGTCGGAGTCGATTCCCAGGTTTTGCAGCAGCAGGGAGGCGTGAATACAGCTGTCCCGGTCGTCGTCCGCCACCAGCACCTTTAAGGACTGTATGGCGTGAAGCTTCTGCTCCGGCGCCGCATTCCCCCGATCCGGCAGGTCAAAGTCCAGCTCAACCGTGAATGTGGAACCCTGGTCCGGCCTGCTTTTTACGGAAATCGTTCCCCCCATCAGCGTCACCAGATTCCGGGTAATCGGCATCCCAAGACCGGTTCCTCCGCCGGCCCGCCTGCCGTCCTCCTGTTCAAAGGGATCGAATATATGGCCCAGAAACGCCTCGCTCATGCCCACGCCGGTGTCGCTGACAGTAAAGCGCAGCCTCACCTGTCCGGGCCTGCGCCACAGCTGGCGGATCTCCAGCCGGATGGTACCGCCCTCCGGCGTAAATTTGACGGCGTTGGACAGCAGATTGATCAGTATCTGATTCAGCCTCAGCTCATCGCCGGTGAGAACGGTATCGCTTAAGTCCACCGGTGGAACGGTGAAGGTCAGTCCCTTGTCCGCCGCCTGCGGATAGACCATGGAGGTAATGGACTCCAGGGTCCGCTCCAGGCTGAAGGTTTCATGGGAAATCTGCATTTTCCCGGCGTCGATTTTGGACATGTCCAGCACATCGTTGATCAGCGTCATCAGATGCTTGGACGAGTAACCGATCTTCTCCAGACAGTCCTCCACCCGTTTCCGGTCCTCTATGTACGCTGCGGCGATGGTGGTCATGCCGATGATGGCGTTCATGGGCGTGCGGATCTCATGGGACATCCGGGAAAGGAAATCCGATTTCGCCCGGTTTGCCTGCTCCGCCACGGACAGGGCGTCCTTTAACGCTTCCGTCTGGGCGATCAGCTTGCGCTGCATCTCCCGGAGCTCCGTCACATCGGTGATATCGATGAAAATCACCAGATAGACCGGGCAGCCCTCCTGCCAGTCCACACAGGTGGCGTTGACCTGGAGCCACAGCGCCTGGCCGTCCCTGCTTTTCACATGCATGGTAAAATGCAACGGTTCCCCGGCCCGTATCCGGGACTTCTGCCGCTCGATCATTTCCATATTTTCCTGAACATTCCGGTTGTAAAGAGAATCGGCCGCCCGGTTGTTTTTTCCGCCAAAATATTCCATAAAACGGCGGTTGGCCGACAGCAGGGTCAGTTCCATCCCGCTGTCCAGCTTTTCAATCCGGTATTTGGCCACAAACCCCGGCAGGCTCTCGTAGGTGACCGACTGCTCCCTCTGCATCTTCACAAGATCGTCCACGTTGGTGAGCGCGGAGTAGGCCACCTGGCAGCCGTCAATGTACTCGTCCGCAAACCGGGCGGAAAACTGCACCCAGACATAGTCGCCGTTTTTCCGCCGGATCCGCGAGAGAAGCCGGTATCCCTCCTGCCCGGCGGCCAGCGCCTGCAGCACGGTATCCGAGAGTTTTTGCCACTCCTCGGGTTCTTCCCGGTAGTAAAGGTCCGGCCGGTTGTGAAATACCGCCTCGTACTCGTCCTTAGGCCAGCCGATCAGCTCGTAATAGAACTCATTGGCCCAGATCAGCGTGAAATGCTCATCCAGCAGATGTTTGCTCACGCTGACCCCCAGCAGGTGCATCAGCGTGTTGTACTCATACTCAGCGGGCGTGAATTGGAGAACGCCGTTTTCCGATCCGCTCCCATGGTTGTGTTCCGTCATTCTCTCATTTCCTCCCACTCGTTCTGTGCCAAGGCATGCTTTCCTTCATAACCCGCAGGTATCCCGGCCGCGCACAGAGCGAACTTTGCGTTGGCACCGCTGAACCGCGGATGCTCCGGCCGGAACCGTGCCGGTTTTCATCCTTGTTCATATTAGTTTGTTTAAGCCATTATAATGCATTTCCGGAAAAAACACAATCGCTTATGGAAAAACCTCCGCCAAAATGTTAGAATAGAAATCAGATTACCGTTTACAAAGGAGAGACACGATTGCAGAGTGAACAGCAGTATTCGAATCTTATTTACAAATACTTTTTTATGCGGATTCAATTCGGTTATTACCACTGCGGAGATTATCTCCCCTCCATCGACAATCTCTGCCGGGAATTCTGCGTGTCCGCCCAGACCGTAAAAATAGCCCTGCAGCGCCTGCGCGCGGAGGGCTATATCGATATGCACAACGGCAGATCCACAAAAGTTATTTTTGAGCAGGACCCGGAGCGGGCCAGACAGGCCATGACTCGCTACTTTTCCCGGCGTATCCAGGGCTTTGAGGACCTCTATCAGTCCACCCGGCTGATCATCATGCCGCTTATGCTGGAGGGATTTCACCAGGCCGGTCCCGAGGCTCTGGACGGTCTGTCCCGGCTGGCGGCCGGAAACAGCGCCGACGATGTGCTCCAGTTCTTCTGCTTTCTGCTGCAGCAGATCGACAACCCTCTGGCCATGAATCTGTACTGGGAGACTTCCATTTATTGGGGATTGCTTTTCCTGAAACAGGGTGGGGAGAAGGATTTAAGCGGCATCCCTCTCATGCACGAGGGCATGAGGCGCTGCATTGAGCTGGCCCGCGCAAAGGACTGGTGCCATCTCTACGGACAGCTCCGGGACTTCCGGCAGATTTCCGTGGGAAACGCGCTGGAAAAGCTGGCGCGGAGCATTTCGCCGTCGGCGGACGAGGAGCAGATTCCCTTTGTCTGGCGGATCTACCGGGACCGCCCTCAGGTCTGCTACAGCCTGGCCTCCCGCCTGTTGCATGAGATCTATGTGGGCGGCTTTAGGGAGGACTCCTATCTCCCGTCCTACGAAAAACTATCCGAACAATTCGGCGTCTCGGTCAGCACCGTGCGCCGCACCGTCAAAACCCTCAATCAGCTGGGGGCCGCCCAGTCCATCAACGGCAAGGGCACCCGAATCTTCGGGATCGGAGAACCCTGCCGGGTCCCGGACCTTAAAAGTCCGTCCGTCCGCCGCAATCTGGCCTATTTTTTCCAGGCCTTTGAGCTGTTGGCTTACTCCTGCGAGGCGGTGATGCGGGACACGCTGGACACCGCCGCTCCCGGTGAGAAACGGAAACTTCTGAGCCAGCTGGAGGAGGCCATTGAGACGGGGAACACCGATCTGACGCTTTGGCAGTGCCTGCTGTTTATGGCCAACCACAGCCGGCTGCACGGGGTGCGCACGGTCTACAAAAATATTTACGGCCTGTTTCTCTGGGGATATCCCCTGAAAGCTTCACTGGTAAACGGCCCTGAACCCATCCCGTCCATCCTGCATTTCACGGAGTCCACCGTCAAACATCTTCGTGAAAACGACACGGAGGGCTGCGTGAACGCCCTGAAAACCGTGGTCGCACAGCGTTTTTCCACCGCTGAGGGGTACCTGCTGCGCTGCGGGCTGCTGCCTGAGGAGCTGCGCCTGACCCCCTCGATCCGCCTGCTGATCACGGATGAAAATACTTGAATACCTGACAAGCAACGAAGCCGACAGCTCTGTAATACTCTGCGGCCGGTCCTGAATCCGGTCAATTTCTTACGAAAGACAGCTCCGGCTGTGAGAGGCAAATTCTGATGAAGCGTTTTTTTAAGAGCGGGCTGATTACCCTGTTCCTGCTGCTGTTTCTGTTCAGCGGTCTCACGATCCACACATTACTCCAATCCCAGACCAACGGGCGGCTCATCAACTATGTGGGCATTGTCCGCGGCGCGACCCAGCGTCTGGTGAAGCTGGAGCTGGCCGGCGAACCCAACGACACCCTGATCGGTTATCTGGACAGCATCCTGGCGGAGCTTCAGGGCGGCACAGCCAGATACGGGCTGCCGGTCCCCGATGATCCCGCCTACTTAAGCGACCTGTCCAAACTGGAAGCGACCTGGAGAGAGATCAAGACGGAGATCGCCAACTACCGCCAGGGAACCGGCGACAGCGACCGGCTTCTGGCCCTCAGCGAGGCGTATTTCGACCAGGCCAACAACACGGTTTTCTCCGCCGATGCCTACGCGGCGCGGCAGATGCATTTTCTGCTGGCCATCTGCCTGGTGATGGTGGGAATCATGTCCCTCACCTGGATTTTTATCTTCTGGGCAAATTCCAAAAACCTGCTGAAGCTGGAGCTTCAAAATGAGAAGCTCAGCGATCTGACCCGCCGTGATACGCTCACCGGAGTCTATCGGATCGACTATTTTAAAGAGGAAGCCCAACGGCTGCTGGATACCGTGCCCGACAAATTTGCCATCGTCTACACGGACTTTTCCGATTTCAAATACGTCAATGACGTTTTCGGCTATCACTACGGGGACGAGCTCCTTTCCCGGTATGGAGCGATCATCCTCCGGGACCTGCGGGAGCATGAAATCTGCGGCCGCGTATCCGCGGACAACTTTGTGCTGCTGCTGTGCTATGAGGACCGCAAAGAGCTGGCGGCCCGCCAGATGGCCGCGGACCGGGAGATTCTCAAGTTTATGAACAGCGCCCACCACGGCCAGCTGCTCCCCACCTGCTGCGGCATCTGCTGCGTGGAGGACGTGGGCGAACCCCTGAACATCGACGGTTTTCTGGACCGGGCCAACTTTGCGCGCAAAACCGTCAAGACCGGAGAGAATACCAATTACGCGTATTACGACGAGAGCATCCGCCGCCATCTCTGGGCTGAGAAGGACATCGAGAGCCGGATGTCCGCCGCCCTGGAAAACCGGGAATTTACCGTCTACTACCAGCCCAAGGTGGACCTTCGCACCGGCCGCATCGGCTGCGCGGAAGCCCTGGTCCGCTGGCGCTCCCAGGGCGGCACCGTCATCCCGCCGGACCGCTTCATCCCCGTGTTTGAGCGGAAATTCATGATCGACCGGCTAGACCAGTACGTGTTCGAGGACGTGTGCCGGTGGCTCAAAAGCCGACTGGACGCCGGAAAGCGGGTGCTGCCGGTATCCGTCAACGTCTCCCGGCTTCAGTTCAACGACCTGAATTTTGTGGAAAACTACGTGGCCATCCGGGACCGTTACCATATACCTGCAGAGCTGATCGAGGTGGAGTTCACGGAATCCATCGCTTTCGACAACTCTTCGCTGCTGCTGCGCACGGTCCATCAGCTCAAGGAGGCGGGCTTCACCTGCTCCATCGATGATTTCGGCAAGGGCTACTCCTCCCTGAGCCTGTTAAAGGACCTGCCCGTGGACGTTTTGAAGATCGACAGCTTCTTCTTCGCCGACGGCTCGGACCACAACCGGGATATGGCGCTGGTGGAGAGCATCGTGGAGCTGGTGAAGAAATTTAACATGCGCACCGTGGCCGAGGGCATCGAGTCCATGGATCAGGTGGAGTACCTGAAACAGATCGGCTGCGACTATGTCCAGGGGTATGTGTTCTACCGGCCAATGCCGGAGGACGAGTATGATGGGGTGTTGGATGAGGAGAAATAGCGGCCGGCGGAAGATCAGCCGGAAACCATTTATTTCGCTATATTATTCCCCTACATAAAAATCCCTGATCTCATATTCCTTCAGCGCATCCATATCCGGCTCGAATCCAAGGCCCGGTTTCTGCGGAACGTGCATATAGCCGTCCTGATCCACAAGCACCCGGTCCTCCTCCCGGATAATATAATCTCTCCGGTCCACAGTCCATACCGGCGGGTCGAAGGGATACTCCAGATATTCCGCGTCGCTGACCGCGCAGGCCATGTGGAGATTGGCCAGCAGCCCCACGCCGTTGGACCAGGTGTGGGGGCAGAATACCGCGCCCTTGGCCTGCACATAATCCGCAATCTTTTTCGTTCTCGTAAAGCCGCCGCAGAGCACCGTATCCGGCTGGTACACGTCGTAACTGCCCTTGTCCGCCAAATCCCGGAAATCATGCCATCTCCGGTTCATCTCGCCGCCCGCAATGCGCAGCCCCGTCATCTGCCGCAGCCTTGCCAGATTGTCGTAATCCGCGTGGTGAAGGGGTTCCTCCAGCCAGTACACGTCATAGCGCTCCAGCTCCTTCGCCACCTTCAGGGCTTTTTTCAGGTCCCAGATCCGCTCCACGTCCCAGGGCATTTTCCAGGCCTGGTTGCCGTCCACCATGATCTCCATTTGGTCCCCGATCGCCTTTCTGACCGCCTCCACCACCTTGATATCCTCCCGGACGTCCTCGTGGTGAAAACGGATCTTCATGGCCTTAAAGCCCATTTTCACATACTCTTTTGCCTTCTCAGCCCGCTCCTCAGCGCTGATGCGGGCTCCGCAGGAGCAGTATGCCTTCATCTTATCCTGTTTTCCGCCCAGAAGCTTATAGACGGGCTGTCCGCATTTCTTGCCGATGATATCCCACAGCGCGATATCCAGGGGCCAACACCTGCCGTAGTGGAAGTCGATATTGTCAATCACCTTGTTGTGATTCTCGATCTCAAACGGGTCCTTGCCGATGAAAAATTTCTCATGCCCCGCAAAGCCGGTCATCAAATCCCCTGAACCGATGCCCGTGATCCCCTCGTCTGTATACACATACACGATAGTGGACGCAAACTTCACCCTCGGATTGGGGTCCCAGGACGCCAGAAACGGCGGGTCCAGCGGTTTGGCATACTGTTTGATTTCAATCCCTGTAATCTTCATAACGCTCCTCCCTTCCCGGCAAATTTATCATACTTGCCCGGATTGTGCATGATTTTGATCAGCGCCGCGCAGGAAGCCATCTGTAAAAACATGGACGGGAATCCCCCGATGCTCGCCAGGGTTTTGGCTCCTCCAACGCCTGTAAATACCGCCATAACCGCCGCCATGGCCCCGATGATCACGCCCCACAGAATTTTCATGGAAACCGGTGCCTCCATCTCCTCCTCGGACATTCCCGAGGTGCACACCGACGCGATGGCGTTGGTGTTGGAGTCGGCCGCCGTCACAAAGGAGATGAAGGTGGCCAGGACAAAGACGGGCACGCAAAGCTGTCTCAATGGCAGCACCTCAAACAATTTGTATACAATGGACTCCGCGCCCGACGTCTCAAGCAGCGGGAGCAGGCTCTCCTGCATATGCATATGGATCGCCGTTCCGCCGAAAATGGCCACCCAGACCATGGAGAACACGGTGGGCACAAACAGGTTGATGATGATACAGTCCCGAATCTTGTAGCCCCTGGCCAGCTTTCCCAGAAACAGGGCTGTGACCGGCGCCCAGGCCAGATAGCTGGCCCAGTATCCGACCTTCATGTTGGCCAGGCTGGACCACGCGCTGTTCCCCAGGTCCATGGAATCCGTAAACAGATTGCGCATAAAGAACGAGTCCATCATCTCCCCCACGGATTCCACCCCGAAATTCAGGATGAACTTGGTGGGTCCAAAGGCGAAGATAAACAGGATCAGAAAGGAAAATATGTACACATTAAAGCTGGAAAGCCATTTGATCCCCTTCATCAGTCCCGACGACGCGGATATGGTGTACACCAGAATAATGGCCGTCATGACCAGAATCAGCATGACGCTGCTGTTGGGTATACCCGTAATATTGGAAATGCCCCCCGCCACGGAGAAGGCTCCGGTGGACAATGACCCGGCCATACCCGCGCAGAGGATGAAAATGCACAGGGCGTCGATGGCGTCGGACAACCTTCCCTTAATGGCCTTCTCCCCCACCAGGGGATAGATGCAGGCCCCCAGGGTAAAGGGCTTTTTCATGTTGTAGTACACAAAGGCGAACACCGTGGCCGCCAGGGCGTAGATGGCGTAGGGCGTAATCCCCCAGTGCAGATACATCTGGGCCATTGCAAACACGGCCGCCTGGGGCGAGTTGGGCTCCAGGCCGAAATAAGGGGAGGGATCGCTCATAAGATAGAGCGGTTCCGCCGCGGCCCAGAACATGAGGCCCGCCGCAATGGTGGTGCACAGGCTGATGGCAAACCAGTTGAACTTGCTGAGGATCGGCTTGGCGTCCTTTCCTCCGATCACCGTATCCCCGAATTTAGAAAAACAGGCGTAACAGCAGACCACCACGGCCACCATGCCGTAGCCGGAGAACAGCCACCTGAAATTCCCCCAAATCCACGATTTGATGTTATTAACCACGCTCAAAAAAGCGTCCTGGGACACAAAACCCAATACCAGCACCAGCAGCAGTACCAGAAACGGCGGCCAGAACACCCACTTTCTGAGCCTGCTTGTTTCAGCTTTTTTCTTCGTCATTTCTGTTTCCTTCCTCCTTTCCCCACAGGGATCAGCCCTGTCAGCGCAACCCCTGTCACAATCGTCCCGATGAGGATGACAATCACCGCGAACGAAAACATTTTATAGTAACCGTCCATTCCCGAATCGATCCAGTTTCCCACCATGCTGTGCATAAACGTGTCCGGCAGATATCCGACAGCCGCCACGATTCCCACGGTTCCCCCGATGCAGGAGCTATCGATGGAATTTTCCGATATCATGGCGTAATAAAGGCCCTTGATCCCGTACACGGCGATGGACAATGCAATAAATCCCAACAACCCCAGCATCATGGAGGATATGTCATAAGGCTGAATGATAAATACCAGAATCGACGCCAGCATAATGATAAATCCGCCGAAAATGATCTTGTAGCTGGACCTGGCCTTATCCGCCAGATAACCCGCCAGAATCGCGCCCACAATCTGCATGCCGTACCGCCATGTGGACAGCGACCTGCTGACTTCCATGGAGGAATTATAGGCCTTCAGGAAAAACGGAGGCACAAAGCTCAGCAGCGCGTACATGGAGTAGGCCGAGAATACCACCAGGCACATGATCCACACCCTTGGGTTGGATAAAACGGTCCGTATCTCCTGGCGCAGCGTCATTTTCCGCTCCACATACAGATATTCGTCGGGCACCACCAGCACCACGCCGATGCCCAGCATAATATTCAGGATCGCGTAGGCCTTGATGACCCACTCGAAGCCGAACCTTCCCTCTCCCAGAGATTCAAACAGCAGCTGGATCACAAAAAACGCCAGCCCCGCAAAGATGCCCTTTCCGGCCTCCATCCATCCGAAGATGCGCCCCTGTTCGTACCGGCTCCCCAGCCCTTTCAGGATGCGGATCGCGGTGGAATAGAAGGTCATCACCGTGGTAATCCCCATCAGGGCGAAAATGATCTTTAACTCCCCGTACTCCGGGAAGCCGGAGAACCAGAAGCCCAGCGCCCCGGTTCCCGCAAAGGGCAGAAACAACAGCCACCTGGAATTGAACCGGTCCGAGAGAAACCCGCCCACAATGTACATGACCAGGCTCACAAGGGAGTAGATGCTGGACAACACGCCGAATTCCTGGTTGGTCAGGTTGAGGGCCTGACAGATGGGGACGTAAAAGCTGTTTCGGATATAGGGCAGCTCAAAAATGAGCGCCAGGCCGAATACCAGTGCCATAAACGTGCTTATTTTCTTAAAACCATAGTTCATAAGCCTACCCCTCTATGTCCGCTTTTTCGAAAAGTTCATCCTGCGCCTGCCTTAAATACTGATAATCCTCATATGGAAAATGCACCCGGACCGTGGTCCCTTCCCCGGGCGTGCTGGAAAATTCTATCCGCCCATTGTGGGCCTGGATAATGGACTTGCAGATGGAAAGCCCCAGCCCGATCCCGTTCTGGGAGCGGCTTCTGGACTTATCCACCATATAGAATGGCTCCGTCAGCTTGTCCAGCTCCTCTTCCGGTATCCCCATGCCAAAATCCAGCACGGACAGTTCCTCCACCGCATCCTCCCGCAGCACCGCTCCGATCAGGATTTGGGAGTGCTCGCCGGAGGCCTTTATGCTGTTGTCCAGCAGGTTGACCAGAAGGGTAGCCAGAAGCTCCTCGTCCCCGTACATATAGGCCTCAGGCCGGTTCTGGTACTCGATGTGCAGGTCCTTCATCTCCGCCTGGACCCGGATGGAAATACACGCCATATTCACCACCTCGTCCAGCCGCACAAATTTCTTCTCCACCTGTTTGGACTCGATCACCAGAAATCCCATGATCTTTTTGACCAGGGAGTTGAGCCGACGGGACTGCGTCAGGATATAGTCCACGGCCTCCTCCCGGCATTCCCCGGTGCAGTCGTAGGACTTCAGCATGTCCGCATAGCCAATGATGGAGGTGAGAGGCGTTTTTACCTCGTGGATAAAATTGTCTATGGCAAATTTATAGTTTCGGATATTGTTCTCAATGGCCTCGCACATCACATTGAAGTTGGCCGACAGCTCGTTTAATTCGTCCGTGCCCGTCACCGGCAGCCGGTACGCGTAATAATCATCCGACACAATTTTAACCGCTTCGTTGATTTTTTTGATGGGCACCGTGATGATGAGGGAGGCCGTCACCATGATCAGGGCCGAGACCGCGGACAGGATGCCGCACAGCAGAAACAGAGTCTGCAGCTGGGCGTTGCAGCGGGCGTACACATCCGACAAGTCCTTGACCAGCACAAGCCTGGCCGGTTCGGTTTTGGCCGCGGCGGCGCTGGCTCCAGGCATTGCTTTCCCGGCCGGTTCGCTCCCAGCCGCGGCGGCGCTGGCTCCAGGCATTGCTTTCCCGGCCGGTTCGCTCCCGGCCACGGCTCCGGGCGCCGCTTTCCCGTTCACGGCGCTCTCCGCCGCCCCGCCCTCCAGATCCAGCGTTTCCTCTGCGAACAAATAGTTCACCTTCTGGATGGTGACCAGCTCCAGGGGTTCCCTGGCGATCTCATACCCAAAATCGTAGCGCGGCGTCTCCGGTTCCCGGCCAAAGCCGTCGTAAAGCCGCGTCTCCCCCTGGTATACCTGGAAACAGACGTCCTCCGGTATCAGCGGATTGAGAAAGGGCGCGGTCAGGTCCTTATGCTCCCTGTACGCGCGCTCCACCTCCGCCTTCATCTGTCCGGCCAGCCAGACCGCCTGGTTCTCCTCCGCCTGAAGGTTCCGCTTGTGCCCGGAAACCGTTGTGATGATGCCGCAGACGGCGAACAGAAGGATGCTGGCGATCAGGGAACTGATGCATATTTTCTGCCACAATTTCATCTTATAAATCATTTCGGTTCCCTCTTGTCCTCCAAAATATACCCCACCTTGGTCACAGTCCGAAGTTCCTCGTTAAGCCCCATCTTTTTGCGCAGCCTCTGGACGTGGATTTCCACCGTGCGGCTGCTCTCCAGGTACTCCTGTCCCCACACATGGGCGGACAGCTCTTCCCGTTTGACCACCTTGTTCCGGTTTTCAAGAAAATATTGCAGAAGATCAAATTCCTTGGGGGTGATGTCGACCTCCCTCCCGCCCTTTCGTACCACGTGCCGGTCAATATCCATCGCAATATCCCCGAATTCCAGCACCCCGAAGGACCGTTCCGTCCGGCGCAGCACCGCCTCAATCCTTGCGATCAAATCCGCGCTCTCAAAGGGCTTTGTGATATAATCGTCCGCCCCTGCCCGAAGCAGCCGCACCCGGTCCACCAGGCTTGACTTGGCCGACACCACAATCACCGGCAGCCGCAGCTTTTTAATGGTCTCCAGAACCATTTCCCCGTCCACATGCGGCAGCATCAGGTCCAGAATCACCAGATTGTACTTCTCTTCCCCCAGCATCACAAGGGCCAGCTCCCCGTCCGGCGCAATGGCCGCCTCGTACCCCGCAAAGGATACATAAGTCTTGATTAATCTGGCAATCGAGATGTCGTCTTCTATAATGAGTATTGTTTTCATGCCCCCACTCCTTTATGTTCAGATCATACACTCATTATATCAGATGTTGAAACATTGGTGGGACGGAATATGGAATCATTCCGCCCCTGTAAGCCTCTTTTATTGGTCTTTTCGGAACATTTCCCGGTATCTGACGCACACGGATTCCATGGCTGCCTGAAGGACCTCCCTGGCGCACGCGATATTGATCCGCATGAAGCCGTCCCCCGCGTCTCCGTAGATATCTCCCCGGTTCAGCGCCACGCCAGCAGACCGGAAGAAAGCGTCCACCTGTTCGCTGTTCATACCCCATCCGTGGAAATCCAGCCACATCAGGTAGGTGGCGTTGGGCTTTACCATCTTCACATCCGGCATGTTCTCCTTCAGGAACTGCTCCAGCCAGGTGATATTACCCCAGAGGTACTGGTTCAGCTCATCCGTGTAGGTATCGCCGTGCTCGTAAGCCGCAATCTGCGCCGGAACTCCGATCATGCTGAAGTCAAAATGGTGGTTGGCGTATGCGTTTTCAAATGCGTCCCGTACCTGCCGGTTGGGGATAATGGCGTAGGACACATACAGTCCGTTGGTATTGAAGGTCTTCCCGGCCGAGTTGATGGAAGCGCTGTTTGCCGCGGTCTGCGGGTCCAGGGATACGAAGGGGATGTGTCTTACGCCCTGGAACAGGATATCGCTGTGGGCCTCGTCGCTGACCACGAACACGTGATTGCGGTTGCAGATTTCCGCCACCCGCTCCACGTCCTCCCTGCTCCACGCATGGGCAATGGGGTTGTGGGGATTGCAGAAGATCAGCATGGTGGTTCTGGGGTCGGCTGCCTTTCGCTCCAGGTCCTCAAAATCGATGCGGTAGGTTCCATTTTCGTAAACCAGCGTATTTTCCAGGATATTTCTTCCGTTGCGCTTGATGATCAGCGAAAAGTTAAAATACACCGGCGACTGGATGATCACGTTGTCGCCCACGTGGGTGACCGCCTCCATGAGCATCTTGATCGCAACGATCAGGCCCGGCGAGTAGGTCACCCAGTCCGGCCGGATTTCAGCGCCGTGCCTCTTTTCATACCAGTGGGAAACGGAATCGTAAAATACCTGGGGCATGACCCCATACGCAAAATTGCCCTGGGCCGCCTTTTTCATCACCGCTTCCGTCACCTCGGGCGGCGGCAGAAAATCCGTATCCGCCACGCCCAGGGGATAGGGGCATTCCTTACCTTCCTTGTCCCATTTCCAGCTGTCGGTTCCTTTCATGTGTTTCTGCTGTTCAAAATTATATGTTCCCATCACGTTCTTCTCCTTTACTGATACCGTTTTTATTTTCCCTGCGCCTTTAAGGATTTGCCGTAGCGGCAGATGTAAAAGCCCACCGCGGTGGCCAACACCAGGAATACGATTGCCAGGATAAAGATATAGCGGTAGCCCTGGGCGCCCGGAAGGTTGTCAAGCCATCCGCCCATGATATTGAAGATAAACATATCAGGCGCGTATCCCAGCACGGAGATCAGACCGGAGGCAGCGCCTGTGAGGGCAAGGGGAATACCGGCCTCCGCCATGGGCGAGAAGTAGATTCCGCGAGCTGCGAATACGAGGAAACTGAATAACAATGTCAGGGCCACCGGAACCATCAGAAATTCCGGTTTGATGGGCGTGATCAGATATACGGCCATCAGGGCCACGCCCATGATGGAGGCGTAGGCCAGGGTCTTGGAGCAGGATTTCATCCTGTCACCCAGGAAACCTGCCAGTGGAGCGGCCACGATTCCGATGCCGTAGGCGCGGATGATGCTCAATGTGCTGATCGCCACGGAGGACACGCCGTAGACGTTGGTCAGATACGGAATTGCGTAGGAGGTGGTGCAGTAAACCATGTACCAGCAGAACACCAGGGCGCATACCAGCCAGGTTCCTTTGTGCCGGAAAGCCGCCACCAGATCCCCCATCACAAAGGTCCGGTCTGTTCCCACTTCCTTGGGATTGGGCAGAAGGATCATGGTGATAATGCCCACCGCAATGTAGATCACGCCGTAAAAGATCAGGGTTCCTTTCATTCCGCCCACCTCGGTGGCGGCAACCTGGATGATTCCCATTACGATAAAGCTTGCGATAATACCGCTAACTCCGCGGATACCTTCCGCCAGTCCAAACATTCTTCCCTGCTCCTCGTCATTTCCAAGGGAGCGCACGGTTTTCACGAATGCGGACCAGTATGTCAGGATCGTGGTGACACCCATGAGCCCGAAAATAACCTTGATCATGCCAAAGGACGGCATGGTGGAGCACCACAGCGACAACAGGCCGCTTCCGATAAAGGAGATGGTCAACAGCTTTTTGTACGACACCTTATCCGCCAGAATCCCGCCCGGCAGATAACTGATCAGCGCCACCGTTCCGTAGATGGAGCTGATGGTTCCCAGCTGCGTGTTGGTGATCTGGAATCCCGACAACATGGCGTCGTAAAACGCCTCCCTCATGTAGGCCACTTTGTAGATCACACCAGCCCCCAGTGCAATCACGGTCAACAGAAAATACTTTTTGAATGTCTCACCTTTCATACGTTTTACCTTCCCTTATTGATATTGAGTCCAGGCGCAGCCTTTGGATGTGTGCCAGCTCTGGGTTTATATTAGCAGGAGGACGTCGGTTTATGGGGATTGGTGGCAGAATCGTAGCGGAATTGTTGCAACTTTGATGCATTTTGGGGGGATTGGAGGGGGATGGGGGCAGGGATAAAAAATACCCGCTGCGGCAAACAAACCGCTGCGGGTAGGTATTGGGTAAAATCGGATATTTTTTGTTATCTGATTGGCGGGGTGTGGGAGTGGTATGCGGTTATCTGCCCGCCGTTTCCATTTCCAGTGCAAGCCCCACCCCCACTTCCTCCACGTCCATCCGTTTCATCATCTCCGCCTTGGCTTTCAGGGAAACGCAGTGGCAGGGATACATGTGGGAGGCAGCGAGGCCGCTCAGATAATCGATGGTCCGCTCCAGCCGCCCGTCGGTTTTAAACAGGTGGAAGCCGCCGATGATTCCGGCGATTTTTTCGGTGTGAAACACCTTTTTCGCCTGCTCCACGATGTTGCAGATTCCGCTGTGGGAGCAGCCAGTGATGATGAAAATCCCTTCCCCGGTGCGGACCGCCATGGCGGTGTCGTCCAGCAGAAAGTCGTCCACTCTCCTGCCGTCCACGTCCATTTCCCCCAGCTTCCGCCGGGTCTCAAAGTCGTTGGACTCCGGGATCTCCCCGAGAAAACAGCAGTTTTCCGTGATCCAGTACGGTTCGCGGGTCAGGGTGCAGGAGAATTTTTCCATAATCTGCGCGGTGTCAAAGGGCGCGCCGATGTAGCCCTCGTGGGCCCATTTAGGCGCGAAGCAGAGCGGGTGGGCGATGAGACGGGTTTGGGAAAGGTCGAAGCGCTCCGCCAGGGCTTTCAGCCCGCCGGTGTGGTCGTTGTGCCCGTGGGACAAGACGATGTGGGTGATCGCTCCCAGGTCTATCCCCATGTCCTGTGCGTTTTTGATGAAAATGTCTGAGTAGCCCGTGTCGAAGAGAATCTTCGCCGGGCCGTCCTCTATGTAGTAGCTGGCTCCCGGCTCGCCCAGATAATAGCAGTCTATAAACGTGTTGTTGTCCACAAGGACTTGTAATTTCATGTGCGTTATCCCCCCTGTTGATCGGTTGATGCACCGCGCCCTGAAGGAACGCGGGTGGCTGTGATCGGTCTATTATAGCATCTGGAAGGAGAGGACGCAACGGAAACAGGTTGTCCGCATATCGCCCGGCACCAGCTTCACCACTGCAAGGCGCCATATGGCAAACGCCCATGCGGTTATCTGCCGCACAGGCGCTTTATCCGTAACAAAGATGCCTTCCATCATATCATTTATTTGAACTGTGCCACCCGGTCTGCTAACGCTTCCTGTAATACCTTGGACACATTTAGGTTTAACCGGTCCGCTTCCATATTCAACCAGTTTGGCAGCGTCACATTCCTACGAACCATCTTATGATTCATCCGTTTACGATACTCGGCAAAATCAACGTCAACCATTGTCAGCATTCCCTGGGTATAGTCGAAATCATCCGCTTCCTCTTTCGCTTTTGCAGCAGCAACCTCATAGCTGGATGCTTTCGGAATCTCCTTTCCATCATCCTCCAAGTCGATTCCTTTTAAACCGATGGCATCACGTGCCATTTCAATCGCGTCCGTGATATCATGTCCCTCAGTATATAAATCCAGGTCTGGAACATATACAAGATAATCCGCTCCGCTCGTTGCTATAAACGTTGGATACGCTCGTTTCATTGTTCTCCTCCTATATTTCAGTGTGACGTGGAACCTACTCGGTATCACTCACCCTCTTATAGGTGTCGTGGTTTCCTCCTTGTATTATACGCATTAAGTGTGTGTGTTTCAATAAGAATGCACACCTGCCATTTTGTATTTCCTCCTAACATAATAAAATACGAATGATTGTGAAAAAAGAGCCACTTGGAGATGGCCCCCCGATTACAAAGCCCCCTGTCACAAATGACCATGAATCGTTCCATAGCTCCGCGTCCTCACACTTTTATCAGGGTTTTGGTGCTCCACAATCACACTTTTATTATATTTTAAGGGAAATGCCCGCTCTCCCAGGCATACCCCTCTTCGCAAAACTTCCTGCTATCTGACTTCCTCAAGCTCTTCCCAGGCGGTCTGCCGTTTTCATGGCAGCCAGAACGTCCTCAGGCTCCACTGCAAACGGCATATTTCCCATGGTATCGTTCTTTGCACAGCTGGCGTTTGCCGCTTCCATCAGGCGTTCGTCTCCCACCTGATCAATCCCCAGATCCTGGAAGCTAACCGGCAGTCCCAGACTGCGGCAGAAATCAATGATCTGTCTGATTTCCTCCAGAGGCCGGTTCTCCAGCACCATCTGAACCAGCGTCCCGAACGCCACCTTCTCCCCGTGAAGCTTCCCGTGGCATTCCGGCAGTACGGTCAGACCGTTGTGTATGGCGTGGGCTGCGGCCAGGCCGCTGCTCTCAAAACCGATTCCGCTTAAATAGGTGTTGGCCTCAACTATGTTTTCCACCGCCTTCGTGCTCACCCCCTGCTCCACTGCCAGCTTCGCCTTGAAGCCGTCCTCCAGCAGCACGTCGCGGCACAGCTTTGCCAGGGCAATGGCCGCTCTGGTAATGTGGCCGCCGGCCATGGTCACGGCGTCGGACTGCAGGCAGGCGCTGGCCTCATAGTAGGTGGCCAACGCATCACCGATTCCGGCTGTCAGAAAACGCACCGGCGCTTTGGCGATGACCTGGGTATCCATCACAACCATATTGGGGTTGGAGGTCAGCGGCAGGTAGAAATCAAACTCCCCCTCCGGGGTGTAGACCACCGACAGGCGGCTGCACGGCGCGTCCGTGGAAGCGGCGGTGGGGACCACAATGATCGGGATGCGGGCGTAAAAAGAAACCGCCTTGGCGGTATCCAGCGTCTTGCCACCCCCGATACCAATCACCACATCCGCCCCGTCCAGCTGTGAGCGGTGCGTTTCGATTTCCTGCACGGAACACTCGCCGCCGAATATATGGACGGAGTGCAATACATGTTCCCGCTCAAAGCTGCCTGTAATCAGGTCGTGGTAGGTCTGGTCGATAAACCGGTCCACGATCAGATACGCACCCTTTGTTCCCAGCAGCCGGTAATACTCCGCCAGCCTGCCCATCTCGCCGTTTCCCTGGATGTAACTTCCAGGCGAACAGATTATTTTGCTCATGTCATTTCCTCACTTTTTGCGTTTGTTTTGGCAATTCTATGGAATTCAATACTCTCCCTTTTGATGCTGCCGGGCCTCAGGCCCGGTTTGCGGCTCCCCGTCCCTTTGCTCTCCGGCATACGCCAGAAAGCATTGCAGCGCGCCGTAGAGGTTGGCATCGTTCTGGAACTTGCAGCTGACTACCTCCGCGGCAGGCACATGGTACGGGCACCTGGCGTAGAGCTCGTTCAGGTTGTTTCTTATGTATTCGATGAAAATGGGCTGGGCGCTGATTCCGCCGCCTATGGCAAACCGTTCCGGGTCCAGCACAGTTTGAAGATTGAACATCTGCACCGCAATCTCCCTGGTAAACCGGTGCAGGCAATCCCGGGCCTCCCCGTCCCCCCGGTTTACTGCCTCGAATACCGTCTCGCCGTCCACCTCGGAGGGATCCAGCCCCTTTTTCTCCGCGTACATCCTGCACAGCTGCGGCGTCCCACAGCGGTTTCCCCACACATTTTCACAGTCCGGGCTCCCCTCCCGGGCCGTGGCAATATAGGAGACCTCCCCGGCGGAAAAATGTCTGCCCCGGTAAAGCTTGTGATCCTTGATGAATCCCCCGCCGATCATGGTGCCGAAGATCAGCACGAATCCATCCTTCACATCCTTCAGACTGCCCGCCGCTGCCTCGGCCATAGCCGCGCATTTAGCGTCGTTCTCCATATAGATCTTCACCGGGCAGCGCTTGTAAAGGCTGTGGCGCAGGTAAAAGTCGTCGTTATAGCGCAGCGCTCCGCCCATGACACAGTAGCCGCCCGCCGAATCGATGATCCCGGGCATGGAGATCGCAATTCCCTCCACATCCGGCAATCCGTCGTACAGCTTCCCGATGGCCTCGATCAGCTCCTCCCGCCCCTCTTTGGGCGTGGGGATTTTCCCCCGGGTCAGCATGGTCATATCCTCCCGCATATAGGCGTATTTAATCGATGTGCCGCCGATATCCACCACCAGTATTTTCATCGTTCCACCCCCTGCACATCCGCACTCAGCAGTCGCTCATGGTTTTTCCGCTGCCGGTCAGCCCCTCGAAGTCATGGATAAACGCCTCCACTGCAGAATCGATGGCCTGGTTCTTCACCAGCACCTGAATCACGTCCGGCGACACGGTAGAGGCTCCCACTCCGTACTCGCAGAGCTCCAGAAGCTGTTGGGAGTTCTTGAAGCTGGCCGCCAGGACCTGGGTTTTCAGGCCGTTGTTTCGGAAAATATCGTGGATGTTCTTTGCCACCTGGATTCCGTTATAGCCCATATTATCGATCCGGTTGATATAGGGTGCAGCGTAGGCCGCACCGCACTTTGCAGCCAGAAATGCCTGCATAGGCGTGTAAATGGCCGTGGCGGTAACGGCGATTCCCTCCCGGTTTAAGGCCATCATCGCTTTAAACCCCTCGGGAACGGACGGGACCTTCACAAAGGTATTTTCTCCCAGCTCCTTCACGATCCGGTGGGCGTCCTCCATCATACCGGCGGCCGTTCTGGCCACCACCTGGACGTGCAGCTCCGCCTGCCCGCCGATAAACCCACGGATCTCCCGCAGAACCTCGTAGGGCGCCCGTTTGCTTTTCGCCAGAATCGTCGGGTTGGTGGTCACTCCGTCCACCGGATAATATTCATAGATCGTCTTGATCTGGTCAATGTTGGCGTCGTCAATAATCAGCTTCATAAACTCTCTTCCTTTCTCTCTTATGAGGTTACAGCCAGACAGGGCCGGCGACGCCTAGCCCCGGTACGGCGGCGTTTCTTCCGGCCCCTGCCCGGTCCGTCCTACAGTGTCTGTTCCGTCCGCTCGATGATATCGTCCTGGGTCTTTTTGGACAGCACGTTGAAAAATGCGCTGTATCCCGCCACCCGGACGATCAGATCCCGGTGATTTTCCGGATGCTTCTGGGCGTCCAGCAGAGTGTCCCGGCTGACCACATTGAATTGCACGTGATATCCGTGCAGGCGGTTGAAAAATGTGCGCAGGAGCAAGATCAGTTTCTGGCGGCTCTCCTCTTTCTCCAGCATCTGCGGCGTCACCTTCTGGTTCAGCAGCACGCCGCCGGTGATCTCTTTGGTTGGCAGCTTGGAAACGCTCTTGAACACCGCGGTGGGGCCGTTCACATCCGCCCCGTGGCTGGGCGAGCAGCCCTCTGCCAGAGCCTCCCCGGCCTTTCGCCCGTCCGGCGTGGCCAGCGTTCCCGCGCCCTGGGGCACATTGGCGGAAATGGACGAGGTGCCCGCATAGTACACGCCCCCGATGGGGCCTCTGCCGTAACGGGTGTTGTGGTACTTTTTCATCTCATCAATATAGACGTTGTAGGCGTCCACCACCAGCTGATCCACATAATCGTCGTCATTCCCGTACTTGGGGGCCTCCTGAAGGAAACGGCGGATACGCTCATTCTTCTCTCCGGCAAAGTCGGCCTGCAGGGCCTCCCACAGCTCCGCCGGAGTCACCTTCCGATCCTCGAACACCACTTTTTTGATGGCGGCCAGGCTGTCGGCCAGATTGGCGATTCCCACCTGCAGGTCGCTGATAAAGTCGTAGACCGCTCCGCCCTCCTTCATATTGAGTCCCCGCTCGATGCAGTCGTCCGTAAGCGCGGAGCACAGGATATCCGCGGTGTCCTGCTCCAGAACCATATCGCAGGTGGCGTCAATGATCGTACACTGACGGCACATTTCCCGGATCACCCGGTCCCAGCAGTCCAGCACCTGGTCAAAACTGGTAAAATCCTTAAAATGCCCTGCGCCCTGACACAGCCTGGTGCCGGAGCTGGGATCCACGCCGTCGTTCATGGCGATCAGCAGCGCCTTGGGAAAGTTCAAAAAGCTCATCCCCGTGCAGCGGTACCCCCATTTTCCGGGGACAGCGGTCTCCACACAGCCGATGGCGCTGTAGTTGTAAGCGTCCTCCGGCTTCACGCCCTTCTCGATAAAGCTCGGAATGATCACCTCGTCGTCGTTGAACGCCGGCATGCCGAAGCCGCAGCGCACCACCTCCACGCATTCCTTCATGAACCCGTCGGACAGCCCGCGGTGATACCGTACCGTCAGATTGGGCTGGGTCAGATGGCATTTGGCCACACTCTTTAAAATCAGATAGGACATGGCGTTGACGGCGTCTGTACCATCCGCATTCTGTCCGCCCACGGTCACGTTCTGGTACAGAGGGGAACCCGCTGAAAACTGCGTGTGGCTCCAGGAGCGGATCTTGTTGATGGTATAGGTTTTGAGCCACAGGTTGCACATCAGCTCGCAGGCCTCCTCTTCGGAAATCGCGCCGGAGGCCAGATCCGCCTCGTAATACGTGTTTAAATACTGGTCCATACGCCCGTAGGAAAGGCTGTGTCCATTGGACTCGATCTGCAAAATCAGATGCACCAGCCACAGGCTTTGCACTGCCTCCCGGAATGTCTCCGCCGGCTCATACGGCACCTTTTTTAAGATGCGGCTCATCTCAAGCAGCTCCGCCCTCCTGACCGGATCCGCCTCCCGCCCGGCCGTCTGCTCCGCCAGTTCTGCATAGCGCTCCGCAAAATGCTTCACGCCCTGGACCGTGATCAAAATCGCCCGGTAGAAATAACTCTTCTGAATATTCCGGTAGTCCGTCAGGTCCAGTTTCTCCAGCTTCTCCATGGCCCTGCGCTCATAGTCCTTTAAACCCACCCGCATCATGCGGCCATAATCCACCGCGCAGTGGGCGTCGCCGGAAGTGATGTTCCCCTCGGACTTAATGATGCCCAGATCGTAATACAGCTTGGAGTGAGGCGGGAATGCAGCCAGCCCGCGGTCCAGCAGCGTGTTGTGCTCCCAGAAGGGCGCGATGCCGCGCAGTTTTTCCTTGTTTTCCTCTGTTATGTAAAATACATCCCCGTCCCGGTGTTCGAACTCATCCAGCTCGTCGATCACCCATTTCATGGCATACTCCGGGAAAATCGGCGCACTGCGGTTGCTGGAGGCCTGGTTTCCCGCAATCATGGTCTGGGGCTCAATGAAAATGCTCATCTTTTCCAGCACATGTTTGAGCATCAGGGCCCGCTTGATGGCCAAAGGCTGATCCTGATTCTCTCTGTAGGTCTCCGTGGTGATCATGGCCCGCTCCACACACACCTGCGGTTTTGCATTCAGCAGCTCCTCGCGGAAGCTTTTCATCCTGGGAGTCAATTCCCCAAAATAGTTGCCCATATCGTTTCCTCCTGTTTTATGTTTGAAATATATATTATTTGCGTTTGTAACTCAATCATAGCATTGCGGTCCTGTTTTGTCAAGAATGTTTTTATGAATATAATTATTTTATTTTCATTTGAAATTACTGTATTTACTTTTATAATCTTTCATGCTATTATAAGGTTATCAATCAGGAAAGGAATCAGCCGCTATGAACCCGAATGACCAGACCAGCATCGTATTTAATATCCAGAAATTCAGTCTACACGACGGCCCCGGAATCCGCACCGTGGTTTTCCTAAAGGGCTGCCCCTTAAAATGTAAATGGTGTGCCAACCCGGAAAGCCAAAGCCCCAGAATCCAGATTCTATGGGACAAGGAGAAATGCCTGGGCTGCGGAGCCTGCGCTGCCTCCTGCCCTCAGGGCGCGGTTCTGAAAACCGGCCGCATCATACGGATTAACGGCAAAACCTGCTCCGGCTGCGGCATCTGCGCAGCCGGTTGTCCCGCCCAGGCGCTGAGGGCGGAAGGGGAAGTCAAAACTGTGCGGGAGGTACTAAACGTCTGCCTTCAGGACCGCGACTTCTATGAGGAGAGCGGGGGCGGCGTCACTCTGTCCGGCGGCGAGGCTTTGGTCCATCCGGATTTCTCTATGGCCCTGGCGGACGCCCTCCAAAAGCAGAACATTCACGTCGCTATGGAAACCACCGGCTTTGCGACCCCGGAATTGTTTGACCGGGTGACAGGCCACATGGATCTGCTGCTGTTCGACGTCAAGCACTGGGACGAGGCGAAACACCTTGAGGGTACCGGCGTATCCAACCGCCTGATCCTGGACAATATGAAACGCGCCATCGCCTCCGGCATGCGGGTTCTCCCACGCCTGCCGGTGATCCCGGGCTACAACAATACCCTGGCGGATGCGAAGGGCTTCGCCGCCCGGCTTAAGGAGGCTGGAGCCTGTGAAATCCAGCTTTTGCCATTCCACCAATTTGGGGAAAAGAAATACGACGAACTTGGAAAGCCCTACGCTTACACGGATGTGCCGGCGCTGCATGAGGAGGACCTGAAGGACTTCCGCCAGTTTTTGCTGGACCAGGGAATTCGGGCGTTTTTCTGAAAAGCGTGAGTAGGTAATAGATGAACTGACCTGCATAGATTTGAGGTAAAACCTGCACTGTGATTTTGCCCTGAATCGGGCGGATTTTATAGATTCGAAGAGCTTATACATAACATCCATAAGGCGGGAAACCGCCGCTTACCAGGGCAGAACGCCATTCCGGGTTCTGCCCTGTTTTTATGGTTATATGGCATGGACGGGCCGAAGGAGTGGGGAAGTATCCGGAACTGCAGCCGAACCGCAGGGGCGGCTGAAGCTTCCTTGCAGCTGGGGCTGCACGAAATAGAGTCCTGGCCGGGATTTCCTACAACCGGGCCATGCCCCCCTGTCACATGGCGCAGACCGTGGAGCCATCATGCCTCCGTCACACGGCGCAGACCGTGGAGCCATCGTGCCTCCGTCACACGGCGCAGACCGTGGAGCCATCGTGCCTCCGTCACACGGCGCAGACCGTGATCTGATTGCGCTCCAATATGGTCTTTGCGCTGTCCGGGATCCCGCTGTCCGTAAATACCATACCCACGTTCTCAAACCGGCATTGCAGCACCACGCCCTGCTGGCTGAACTTGCTGGAATCCGTCAGGATGATGGAGTGCTTGGCCGACTCCGCCATATTTTTCATTGCCTCCGCCCGCATCATATCTCCGCAGGTAAAACCCGCCTGAGGGATAAAGCCGTCGGTGCCCATAAACAATTTGTCCACGTAAAATTCCCGGGCGCATTTGCGCACCAGGGGGCCTACCATAACCTGGGACTCCTTCTGGTAATCTCCGCCCAAGAGAATCACCTTGCCGATGGCCGTATCCCGGATATGGGCTGCAATAAAAGCGGAATTCGTGATGACGGTGACGTCCTTTTTCTCCGTGGCCAGAATCTCCGCCAGGATCGCGCAGCTAGAGCCGGACTCGATCATCACCGTCTCGCCAGACGCCACAATCTCCGCCGCGGCTCTGGCGATTCTCTGCTTCACGTCATAACGCACCGCCAGGCGGTTGTTGATGTCGTCCGGGTTGCACATCTGCGCATATCCGTGCTCCCGGACCAAAAGGCGCTTCTCCTCCAGCGCATCCAGGTCTTTGCGGATGGTTACCTGGGACACGTCCAGCATCTCGGCCAAAAGGGCGACCTCCACCTTCTGGTTTTCATTTACGATCTGTAGAATCTTTGTCTGACGTTCTGTCATCATACGCCTCCGTTCTTCGCTGATTTAACAATATATTGTCAATTATAACACTTTATATTTTCATACGCAACTAAAAAGGCGGATCGAGCTGTGACCACACCGTGGCTGCGCTCCATCCGCCTGTTTTTTATCCTACCACTCCGCCACCACCGTCCCACCGGCCAGGACGTCCATATCCACCGCATAGCGGATAACCGGGAGCTGCGGGGCGTCCAGAACAATCACCATGATGTCCGCGCAGTACCCGCGCTCCTCCACCAGTTTCTTGTCAAATTCCACCAGCAGATCCCCCGCCTTCACGTTCTGGCCCGGCATTACAGCAGCCTTGAATCCCTCGCCGTTCAGCTTCACCGTGTCGATGCCGATGTGCAGCAGCAATTCCATCCCATTGTCCATGTGAATGCCCACCGCATGGTTGGTCCCCTCCATAAGAACCGTGATTTGGCCATCCGCAGGGGCTACAACCCGGCCGTCCTCAGGCCGGATCACCAAACCGCCGCCCATCACACAGGAGGCGAAGGCTTCGTCACGGGCCTGACTCATGGGGAGCACCCGGCCGCTCGCAGCCGCAAGAAGTCTGCCGCTGGGGAACGGCTGGGCAGCTGCTTTGTCCCGGGACGACATTCCGTTTTTTTCTTCTCCAGCGCTGTCTCCGGTTCCCGCCGGATTCCCGGCTGCGGCCGTCTGAGCCATAGCGTGCTCCATCTCCAGCTTCGCCGCCTTCGCCGCCTCCGGATCGGACATTAAATATTGTACATACTCTTCAAAATCACTCTTGATGATCGTCACCTGAGGGCCGTAGATCACCTGGATGCCGTTACCCTTTTTCACCACTCCCTTGGAACCGGTCTGTTTCAGAATGTCTTCCCGCACCAAGCCGGAATCCGCCAGAGTCAGGCGCAGTCTGGTAGCGCAGCAGTCGATATCCTGCACATTTTCCAGACCGCCCAGCCCCTGCAGAATCAGCGCGGACACCGGATCACTTATTCCGCCGCCGGAAGCTGCCTTGTTCTTGAAATCCTCCTTGGAATAAAGCCTGATCTCCTCGCCGTTCTCCTCACGGCCCGGGGTGGGAAGGTTGAATTTCAGGATCACGGTGCGGAACACAACATAGTACAGCACCGCATAGCCCAGGTAAACCGGCAGGATCATCAGCCAATTCGTCTTGGCCTGCCCCTGAAGAATTCCATACAGGGTGAAATCGATGAGTCCGCAGGAAAATGTAGTACCAATACAGATATTCAACAGGTGCATGAGCACAAAGGAAAATCCTGCGAATACGCAATGCACCAGAAACAGAGCCGGTGCGATAAACAGGAAGGTGAACTCGATGGGTTCCGTAATTCCAGTCAGAAAGGAAGTCAGAGCCGCGGAGACCAGCAGTCCGCCCACCACCTTCTTGTTCTCCGGTTTAGCCGTGGCGTACATGGCGTAGGCCGCCGCCGGAAGCCCCGCCATCATAACCGCGTATTTTCCCGTCATGAAGCGGCAGGCATCCACGCTGAACCTGGTCACATTGGGAGAAGCCAGCTCCGCAAAGAAAATGTTCTGTGCGCCCGCCACCGCCACACCGTCCACAATGGCAGTTCCACCCAGTCCGGTCTGCCAGAACGGGATATAAAATACATGGTGCAGACCAAAGGGGATGAGCGCGCGCTCCATGAAGCCGAATAAAAACGTTCCAAAGTAGCCGGACTCCATCACAACCTTACCCACGGCAAATATCCCCTGCTGAATCACCGGCCACACTTCAAAGGCCGCGAACCCCACTGCAATGTGTGCCAGAACACAGACAATGGGAACAAACCGAACACCGGCAAAGAAGGACAGGGCCGCCGGCAGCTTCTGCTTGTAAAACCGGTTATGTAAGGCCGCGGTCACAAGCCCCACCACGATGCCGCCAAATACCCCCATCTGCAGCGAGTCGATGCCGCAGACATTGGTAATTGCGCCGTTTAGCACCGTGGACGCGTAGCTTCCGTCCGCCAGAATCTGGCCGGTCAGCTTCAGCATGGCGTTGATGGTGGCGTTCATCACGAAAAAGGAAACGCCGGCGGACAGTACCGCTACCGCCTTTTCATTTTTCGCCATCCCCAGTGCCACCGCCAGGGCGAAAATCAGGGGCAGATTTCCGAAAATCGTGTTGCCCACCTGGGACATGATGGTCAGCAGACCGTTTAAAACCGTGCCGTCCCCCAGAATCCCCTGAAGGTGATACGCCTCGATGGTCTTGGCATTGGTGAATGACGCCCCCAATCCCAGCAGCAGCCCTGCAATCGGCAGAATCGACACCGGAAGGAAAAAGGATCTTCCTATTTTTTGCACCACCGCAAATACTCCGCTCTCTTTCTTCTTACTCATACTAATGCCTCCTCAACATTTTGTTTATCCCATGTCTCCGGTATTCCGCCTGGAGACTTAGAATCAAAGATCATACAGAATCTGCCTTCTCCGTGATGTCGCCGTTGCTGTTTTTTACGAAATATTTTTATATTCATTTGAAATATTTTATTTTTCTTATGAAGATAATTTTATCATTATTTTGTGATATGTCAAGACTTATTTTACAAATATAATTTTTTTGCTTTCGAATGAATATTCAGAACAAAAAAGAAACCACCGGATGGGTAATCCAATGGTTTCCCTTTTGTATTCGAATTTTATCATTCGGAGCCGGGTATCCGGCTCTCGGATATCTGATCTTGTATCCTGGCTCCTAACACCTAGTTCCCGGGACATAAATTGGGAGGCATGAATCCTGAGCCGCAGCTCCCAACTTCCAGTTTCCAATTCCCTGTTCCTCGCGCTCTCTCATATCCCAGCCTTGGCACCTCTGCCCGCACTTCTCTGCCACCGCGCGGCCGCTACCCGGCCAGCCCGCGGACGTTTCCGCCCTCGCCCCGGCATTCGCAGATCTTCACGCTTTCCTCCCGCCGCCCGGCCGCGGCCAGGTATCCCGCAGCGGCCAGCGGCGCCAGGCAGATCCAGGCGCTCTTCACTCCCGCCAGATTACAACAGGGCCAGGAGGCCGCAACCCCCAGGTGGAACGCCGTCAGTGTTGCGCCGTAGAATTTGATCTTTTCCCGCATCTTCTCCTCGCGGCCGAAATAAAACGCCGTGACCGCGGTGGCGAACTGGCGCAGGTTGTTGGTGGAAAAAACGGTCGCGCTGGCGTAACCCCCGCAGCCCTGGAATGTACACCACTGCACCGACATGGCGAAGAACAGCGGGTAGAGCGCCAGCATGTTGTCCATCCCCTGGGGCAGAAAACCCAGAACCAGCACGGCCGCCACGTCCAGCGCCAGGCTCACGTTTTTTAAATTCCATCTGGTGTAGCGCGGAATCAGCACCGTGACCACAATCCCCGACACGTACAGGACCAGCGCTCCCAGGCGGATGGCCAGGCCACTAAAGCTTCCTCCCGCCAGATTTAATACCGTGTTGATCATATTGGACGTCTGGGCCGCCCCCAAAAGGCCGCTGCGGTTTAATATCGCGTATCCGCCCAGAAATCCCCCGGTCAGCGACATGACATAGTGCAGCCACCGCTCTGCCTGATCCTCTCTCACCTCAATGATCCTCCCATCAACCTCTTATACATCCGATTCTTTTGAGCGGCCGCCGCCAACCCTTTCGCGGGCGGCGGGCGCATTGCTTTTCTGATTATACCATGGAAATTTATCATTTCCAAATACATATAGTATATGGACTACAATACTTTAAAAGTATGATATAATCGATATGAGAGCACCTGTAGGCGGGCAGAGAGGGCGGGGCAGCGGCCACAATGGAGAATCAGGATTTGCCCCATCCCTCCCCCGCCGTATTTGACATTTCCCCACGCGGCCATTAAAATAAAGGAAAACGTTGGCTATGCGGAGGAAACTATGGACAGAGTCAGACTGGAACATCTGAAGGAGAAAAACAGAGCGTTTGTCCGCCGGAAAACATGGGAGGAGCATGAACTTTTTCAGGATTGTGTCCGCTCCCTCGGGAATGCCCGGCTGATCGAAGCCATTGAGGAGACCCGCGGGCTAATCCACTCCATGTGCGGGCGTTTTTCCTTCGATGAGTACGGGCACATTAAAGGGTCCCGCCCGGCGGCGGTGGATGAACTGGACTTTGGCACGGATCAGACCTGGTACATTGTCTGGGATGACGCTGCGCTTCCCGCCGTGGCGTGGGGCGGAGGGCCGCTTCCAAACGAAGGGCACGATCTGTTTGCCGTGGCCTTTGACACCTATATTTTCAACAGCAGCTTTACGGAAATCGTCCACAGAGACAGCTCGGGCCGCCTGTGGAGGTACCCTTAGCCGGGCGGCCTTCTGTCCCCCGCCCACCGGCTGCTACACGCGGCGGCGGCCCTGCACCGATTAACGGCCCCGCACATTTTAACCGCCCCGCACCTTTAAACCGCCTCTCATCTTTCAACGCCCCCCTACATGCCGGCTCCACCGGCTTATCCTATCAAAAAGGTTGGTATCCGCTATGGACGTAAAAACACTGAAATATTTTCTAACCGTGGCCCGGGAGGGCACCATCACCAGGGCGGCGGAAAAACTCTGTATTGCCCAGCCTCCGCTCAGCCGCAGCATGCAGCTTTTGGAGGAAGAACTGGGAGTCACCCTTTTCATCCGGGGCAAGCGCCGCATCCGGCTGACCGAGGAGGGCCTGTTCTTAAAGCAGCAGGCCGAGGAGATTATCACCCTGGTGGAGAAAACCCAGAACCAGCTGGGGAAGATCAAGAATTCTACCCACGGGACGATCGCCCTGGGCGTGACGGAGACCTGCGGGGCCAGCATCCTATCCGGCCTGATCGGCGATTTCCACCGCCAGTACCCCAACATCCGCTACAGCGTGTGGTGCGGAAATGGGGACGAGATCAGGGAAAAACTGGAAAAGGGCCTGGCAGACATCGGCATCGTCCGCGAGCCCTTTAATACAGAAAAATATGATCACATTTTTATTAAACAGGAGTCCTGGATCGCCCTCATGAGCGTGAACCACCCCCTGGCCCAGGGCACGGAGGACACGGTGGAGCTGGGGCAGCTCTCCGGGGAGTCCCTGATCATCCCGGCCCGCAGCGAGATGCAGGACGAGATCAACAACTGGTTCAATCACATTTCCGAGGAGCGCAATATTTTCTGCCTGTACAATACGGTTTCCTGCATCATTCCTCTGGTGGAGGGCAACATCGGCGTGGCCATCTGCCCGGAATCCGTGCGCTACACCATGAATCCGCAGAAGCTGTGCTGCCGCCGCATCGTAAACCCGGAACATCTGTCCAATCTGCTGATGGTCCGCCGCTGCCACCAGGTGCTCCCGGCGGCCACGGACTGTTTCTGGGAGTTCGCCCGGAAGGCGGCGGAACATGGGTTTTGATCCGGGATACTGCGCGGGTATTTTGCGCGAACATTTTACCCCCATCCCCTATCCCCCAAAGCCGTCCGCATTTTATGACCGCATCTGAAATTCCTTTGGCCCCACCCCTGCCAGCTTCTTAAAGGTGGAGCTGAAATGCCGGTAGTCCCGGTAGCCCACCCGCTCGGCCACCTCGTAGATCGGCATGTTCTTGTCCCGCATGAGCTCCATGGCCCGGCGCATACGCACCCGGGTCAGGTACTCCAGGAAGGTGATTTTCAGCTCCACCTTGAAGAGCTTTGCCAGGTAGCTCTCGCTGATGGCCAGATAGGAGGCCACATCCCGTATGGACAGCTCCCTGCCGTAGTTTGCCTGCACATATTCCAGAGCGCGGCGCAGGTAGGCGTTTATATTTTTCTCATCATATTCCAGCAGCAGGGACCTGCTCTCCCCGTCCTGTTCCCGGTGGTCCGCCATCATAGCCCTGGACTCTCCGATGCGCTGTACGGCCTTTTCCACTGCACCGTGCAGCTCTTCGTCGTCGATGGGTTTTAAGATATAATCCAGCACTTCCATTCTCAGCGCCGCCTTGGCGTACTCAAATTCATTGTAGCCGGAAATGATAATGAACTGGGAGCGGATTCCCTGGGCCCGGCAGCGCCCGATCAGCTCCAGGCCGCCCACATGCACCATGCGGATATCCGTGATCACAATGTCCGGCTCCATCTCCCGGATGTCCTCAAACGCCTTTTCCCCATCGTCGGCAGACCCCACCACCACGCAGCCCCACTGGTCCCAGGGCATGGTCATGACCAGCGCCTTGCGGGTTAATACCGCGTCGTCCACTATATAAACCTGATACATTTCTTAACCTCTTTCCGGATTCATTTTCACTCGCCAAGGGCTGTGTCCAACTGGCTCTGAAGCCCTTTTAGCAGCTCGCCGCAGTCCTCGTCCCCGTGGAGAAATTCCGCGATCACGCGGTCCACGATCAGATACGCCTTGGTGTTTTTTCTGGACAGGGTGCGCTTGTAGTCCATGTCGCGCTCCTCCCCTGTCCGGGCGTCGAATTCCCCGTCCCTCACCAGATATTCCACCAGCTCCCAGGCCGGGCCGTAGTCGTGGGGAATCCCCCGGTTGGCCAGATAGAGGTTGCAGCCCTGTAATAGCCAGGGCGTCTGTTCGGTCCGCCACAGCCCGGCGCCGGACAGCGTTTCCCCTGCGCGGCGCTCCAGCTCCTCCCCGTAAATTTCTTCCAGCACCACCGCGTCCAGACGGCCTCCGGCAAATTCCTCCATCAGAGTCTGATTGTCCCCGTCCACCAGCGTTCCCTGCTCCAACCCGGCTTTCATGGCGCGCAGCAGCTCGGCCCGTTCCGGGCGGTCCACCTGGTAGCGCTCGGTCTCCCCCAAAAGCGCGTCCCAGCCGGAGCTGTCCGTGGACAGCAGCAGGTCCCGAAGCAGCACGCTGACCGGAAGACCGAGGCGTTTCCCGCCGGACGTTTGAAGCAGCGCCTCCAGGCTGACCGGGGCGGGGATTTCCCTGGCCACGCCAGCGCCAGCTCCCGACGCGCCGTTTCCCCCAGTCCCGCCGCTCTCCCCAGCTCCACCTCCCTCATCCCAGTAATACACCTTCAGACGGCTCTTAATAAACGGCAGCCCATAAATCTTCCCCCCGCTCATCGTGTTCTCCAGACAGGCCCCCGGCACGGCGTCCAGCCAGGCCAGGCCCAGATCCCTCATCACGAACTCGTCCATGGGGTAGATCAATTTCTGCTCGGCCGCGGAGAGCATGGAGTCGTCCCCCATGCAGACCACGTCGTAGTGGTACCCCTTTCCCGCGTAGAGCAGCTTCAAAAACACCAGGGTGTCCGACTCCACAAAGGTTGCAGAAACCCTTACATCCGGGTTCAGCTCGCCGTAAGCGTCCAGGCGCTGCCGCATGTATTCCTCCCGCATGCCGTCCCCGCCCAGGGACATGAGCAGGTTCAGCTCCACCGCCTCCCGTCCTGCATTTTCCTGGGCCGGCGTATAACGCCTTGCGGCGGCAAAGATTGCCCCTCCGGCCGCAACCGCCGCCAGTGCAATCAGCAAACGACTCATTCCCATTTTCATGTCTTGTCCACCTGCTCTCTCCGGTACGGCAGGAGAATCACCACCTTGGTGTAGCGGCCCTTCTCGCTCTCCATCTTGATTCCATAGCGCATCCCGTAGATCAGAAGCAGCCGCTTCTGCACGTTCTCCACGCCCAGGCCCCCGTAGAGGCCCACGCCCTTTTCCACGTTGTTGATGTATTTCAAATATTCCTTATCCACACCGATGCCGTTGTCGTAAATCTCAATGCACACGTCCTCTTCCCTGCGGTATCCCCGCAGACTCAGCATGTATCCCTCCTTGCCCGCCGTGAAACCGTGGATAATGGCGTTTTCCACCAGGGGCTGGATGATCAGGTTGGGGATCAGGCAGTCCCGGATCTCCTCCTCCACCTGGATGTCCACGTCGAAGAGCTGGTCGTAACGGATCTGCTGGAGCCGTATGTAGTCCTCCACAAAAACCAGATCGTCGCTCAGCTTCACAAAGTCGTCCTTGAAGGTGATACTCCGGCGCAGCAGCTTTCCCAGATGGATCACAAAACCGGAGACCTCCCCCGTGCGGCCCATCCGGGCCAGGGCGTTGATCTCGTTTAACATGTTGTAGAGAAAATGGGGGCTGATCTGAGCCTGTAGCGCCTTTAACTCCGCGTTTTTCTTGCGCTCGCTCTCCTCCCTGGCGTTCTCGATCAGGGTCTGGATGCGGGCAATCATCCAGTTGAACACCGAGCTGACCAGGCGCATCTCGTCGCTGTCGTGGGCCCGTATCTCAATCTTGGTATCCAGATTTCCCCGGGTCACCAGGTTCATGGAGCTTACCAGGGTGTCGATGGGGCGGTACATGCGGTTGGCGAACACGGCGGCCAGCAGGAATGCCAGAGGCGCCATGCAGACCAGCACCAGCAGGCTGATAAAGATCATCAGGCGGCTGTTCTCGTTGAACTCCTCGATGTTGTAGTAGGCGTAAATGCGCAGGCCGTAGGCATTTTCCCGGGAAGCCGCAACAGAGTTCTTCTCCGCCCTGCCCGGCGCGCCGGTGGCCCCTTCCGTAAACCGCCCGGTGGTGTCCAGAATAATGCAGTCGTTGCGGTCGGCCAGGGTGACGGAGGACTTCTCGTCCTCCAGCTGCTTGACCGCGTTCAGAAGCGTGTTCCGGTACACGTCCAGAACCACATACCCGGCGATCGTTCCGTCCCGCCCCCGCACCGCCCTGCCTATGTTCATGCAGATCTTCCGGCCGTTCTCCGCCCGGGTGACGCTGGGTGTGACGGCGATCCGGTCCGGATTCGCAGTCATTTCGTGTAAAATCCCCCAACCGCCGAACACAGCCGGGTCGTAGAGCTTCGCGTCCCTGCTGTCCGGGTAAATATACCGGTCGTCCGGGTCGATTACCCGGATGCGCAGGCGGTTGTCGCGGCCCGTCTGGAGAGGGCGCACCAGCTCCCCCAGCCCCTCCCGGTCATTCCCCGCAAGGTACGCCGCCAGGGCAGGCTCCTCAGAAAGGCTGTTTAAAATTTTCTCATGCTCCTCCAAAAGCTCCCGCATATTTCCGGAGCTGGCCGCAGCCATGGCGCCCACCTTGTCCTGATAGCGCTCCCGGGACATATGGAAGCTGCCGTAGGAGATGGCCGCCACACAGAGACAGATAGGCAGAATGGTCGCAAATAAAAATGCAAAAAATAGCCGTTTAAAGTAGATTCGTTTCATCTGGCGCACTCCCGGGGGCAAAATCATCAAAGTATTTGATTGATCGGCACCCTCACTCTGCATGCAGAAAAAAATCAGGAGAAAATCATTTGTGATCGACTTCCTCCTGATTTTTGCATACTTTAATAAGCATACGGTTTTACTAGATAACTGTCTTTATTTTATTATAACGTATACGGTTTGTCAATGATGATTGTGTACTCCGGTACATTGATTCTATCTCATATATACCGTTCCGCACTACCGCTCCTGGACTGTTTCCCGTTCGTATATGATATGTAACGCTTATGCTTGATTTGCTTCTACAATAAACAGTTTATCATAAGTTTCTTCCGTTCTCTTTGATAACCTCCCGGTACCAGTTAAAGGAATCCTTTTTATACCGGTTCAGATCTCCGCCCTTCTCATCGCGGTTTACATACACAAGGCCATATCGTTTTTTAAAACCTTCACTGGTGCTGATGACGTCCATAAATGTCCAAACATGGTATCCGATGACTGGAATTCCATCTTTCACAGCTTCTTTCATCGCAATAATATGACTTTTCAGATAATCAATCCGGTAGTCATCATGAATTTTAAAGTCGTTTGTTAAAATATCCGGAACCCCCAGCCCGTTCTCACACAGCATCAATGGCAAATGACATCGTTCATATATATTACGAAATGCCACACGAAGTCCGATCGGATCCAACCGCCACTGATTCATCGGAAACGGCTCAATATTCGGATTATCAATATGCCGGCAGATGCCGGGAAGCATTCTCCGCTTAGCGTCCACCCGATACCGTTCTACTAACTCAGGAGATACATCTTCGGGGCAATATTCCGCACATGACGAGCGATAATAGTTAAATGCATAAAAATCAGGTTTACCGGCTTTTAAAATCTCATGCTCCTCATCGCTAATTGGAAAGTCCCATCCATTATCTCTCAGCCAACGCAAATAATATGCTGGATATTCTCCCCGACAATGAACGTCAATCATGTAATTGCGATACAAATCCTCCGACTTCTTTGCTGCAAGAATATTTTCCGGTTTACTATCTTTTGGATATGTAGGGCTGTACGCCATAACTGGGGCAATCTTCGCCTCTGGATCAATTTGATGGCAGGAAGCTATTGCCTTTGCACAAGCTACATACATGTTGTGATTGCACAAATGTCTTAAACGCTCCCGCTTTAAGATATCTTTTTCCTCAATGCCCAAATAAGAATCGCGCCGGATCATTGCATTCTGCTCATTATTCACGAGCCAGTATCTGACACGCCCTTTAAAGTGTTCAAATAAGGTGCATGCATAGCGATTAAAATCCTCTATTGACTGTTTGTTACGCCAACCTCCGTATTTTTTCTGAATGCCACAGGGAAAATCAAAGTGATAAATCGTAACGACAGGCTCAATACCATACTCATTTAAGCGGTCAATTAATTTATCATAAAACGCAAGCCCTTTTTCATTAATCTGTTCATCATCACCATTGGGATAAATCCTTGTCCATGCGATGGAAAAACGGTAGGATTTTAATCCCAGCTCTTTCATTAATTCAACATCTTCTTCCCAACGATGATAATGATCGCTTGCAATCTTACTGTCGGCAATCTCATCGCCTACATTTGCCAGAGCTTTCGTTGGTTCTTCAGTCGGATCAACAGACATACTGCGTACATCTGCAAGGGAAAGCCCTTTTCCATCTTCATTATAGGCTCCTTCTACCTGGAAGGCAGAAGTTGCACATCCCCATAGAAAATTTTCAGGAAATTCTTGATTCATAATGATTGCTCCTTGCTGTTTCACCTATTATTTATACTCATTAATAATGTATTTTTATTTACATTTCCCTTCACTTTTACATCAATTTCATAATGATCGGAATTGGTAATGACGCAACACGTGGTTAAATCCAGATTATTACGTTTAATCTCGTCAATGTTAAATTCCATAATTAAATCGCCTGCTTTTACGATATCCCCGTCTTTTACTTTCGGACTAAAGCATTTTCCGTTCAGCGTTACGGTTTCCAGCCCCACATGTAAAAGCACTTCCGCACCGTTATCTGCTATCATAGAAATTGCATGTTTCGTGGGAAAGACAGAAAAAATTTTTCCATCACATGGTGCATACAGTTTCCCTTCTTCGGGAATAATTCCAATTCCTTTACCTAAGATTCCCGCACTGAATACTTCATCGTTTACCTCACTCATAGGAATTGCCCGCCCTTTCAACGGACTATAAAAATTCATACTTGCATCCAAATCCTCTGTTTTTGTTTCGATTCGATTGTCTGCGGATTCTGTAGCAGAAGTCATTTCATCAGAATCTTTATAAATAATCAATGTAACGATAAAAGAAATTCCAAGAGCGAGCAAATAGCCTATAACAGCCCATACAAAGTTCATCGGATTATTTGCATCAAGATGCCGGGGAAGTCCCACAATACTTGTACTCATTGATGCATAGGATTTTACTCCGGCAATTCCCATTACCATTGCCGATATAAAACTACTAATCACAACACCTGTCATTGCTCGTTTATTAAGCATTGTCACTCCGTATAGAGCAGGTTCACTGATTCCAAAAAGCGCCGATAAAGATGCGGAAAACGCAACCGTTTTCTGCGTTGTTTTTTTAGTTTTTATGGCAACCGCAAAACAAGCTCCGCATTCTGACAGATTGTGTGCCACCTTTGCCGGTGTATTTAACATATCATATCCGGGATTCGTGTACACGGATGCGACATATGGGATTAATGCCTTGTGCATACCTGTTATCGTCATAAATGGCAATGCCGCAGCAAGTATTGCAACAACTACCCATCCGACTGAATCATTTAAAGTTAATAATATGTTCGTAAAACCAGTTCCCAAATTATAGCCCAACGGCCCAAGAATCAGGAGTTCCAGCGGTATTGTAATTAAAAAACACGCTGCCGGCACTAAGATAACGCGCAGTACTTTTGGACATATTTTTGTAAAATATTTTTCTATGAACGCCATCACAAATACAGATAAAATTGCAGGGAAAATCTGTGAACTGTAGCCCACATTGGGAATCGTCGCCCCAAATAACGTCATTCCGTTATCAATCAGCTTAGTCATTGACGGAAGCAGTGGAACAGCCGCAACAATGACCGCCAGCATCTGATTACATTTAAGTTTTGCCGCACATGTAAATGCAACCATAATGGGAAGGAAATAGAAGCAGGCGTCCCCAATTTGGTACAGGACTAAATAAGTGCTGGAATCTTTACTCATCCCAAAACAATAGGTAGCAACAGTAAGGATTGCTTTTACAATACCTCCACCCGTAATCACTGCAATCAACGGCTGAAATATACCAACCATAAAATCAATAAAGACATCCACTGGTTTCTGTTTAGCCTTTACATTAACCGTTTTTTCTTTACCGGAAAATGTACCGAGTTTCATTATCTCCTCATAAACTTCAATCACATTGTTTCCAATGATAACCTGACACTGTCCTTTCATGACGACTCCCATAACCCCATTGATCTTTTTCAGGGCCTCCAGGTTCGCCTTTGCCGGATCTGCTAATGAAAATCTAAGACGTGTGGAACAATGTTCAAAATGAGAGACATTTTTTTCGCCGCCAACATTCTTCAAAATTTCGGCTGCCATACTTTTGTAATCCATAAGAAATTTCCTCCTACTTTTTTTGCACCGCTCTCCCCATTGCAGTGTATTTTTTATGTAATAAACTATACCCGAAAAATCGGCAAAAACACAAGAAACCTCTGTTTCTTCAGATCGTTATATTGTTTCAGATTCTATTTTTTTGTTTCACCGCAAGAAACTAAAAGTATATTGTGTAACATAATAAATACCACTAAATTTCAGATAAAATAAAAACAAAACGGAATTACAACTGTATGGATCATACCGTTGTAATTCCGCTATACACGCTACTCAATTTTCTATTTTACATTTTTATCATACAACTGTCTAAAATACAGTGTAGTAATCAAATTAGCAGTAATTTCTTGGCTGATAGTTGTATCCTCCCCCTCATGTCCGGTTTTCGTATTAATAAGCCCATCAAGTTCCGCTGCCTTTTGTGCTGTAGGTTCTGATGTAATCATCCATATCTTGCTTCCCTTAGCTTTTTCCAGTTTCTCATCCTCTCTGAAATAAATCTTTAAATAGTCTCCTGAAACAGAAAAAATCACATACAATACATCTGGCTTAAGATTGTGCAGCAATTCTTTTTGGCGGGAATACCCGTTTAGTGCAATAATATCCGGTTTTACAGAACACAACTGATATTCCATCTCCATAGCAGTATTCCCAGACTGCATATTTCCCATAAAATAGATTGTAGCATACGTTCGCATGTCTGCAACCAGTTCCTGCACAGACTGCCTGAAGTCAGCATCATTCAAAAAAGATAGATTTTTATAGATGTAGTCCGTATAATTATCAAATAGATTATCAGAGGCCCCCTCAATCATAGCGGTAAACCTGCGACCGCGATTCGGAACATATCGCTTTAAATCCACACGAAAATCAAAAAAATTTTCATAGCCCAGAATCCGACTGAACCTGCTAATACTTGGTTTCGAAACATTACATAATTTTGCCAGATATGTTGAGGACGTATGTTCCATGTTTCTGCGATTTTTTATTAATATTTTAGCAATCTGTGCATTCACTGAGTTTGGATCCTCAGATTCCAACACCCCCCAAAGTTTTACTATAAGCGGATTCCTAGCCATGCTCTCCTCTTACCCCCATTTTCATTTGCTGCCACCATTTCTTTATCTCTACATGATTCATTTTTACCCTTTATTCTACCCCAAATGAACGCATTTTTCAAGCATTGTCATAGCATCCACACCGGATCCAGTCAGAACCCTTATGTGGTTCCGCCTATTTATATACCATGCCCTCAACCTCCGCAAAACCGCAGACAGCGGCCGGCAGATTACCTGCCCGCCGCTGTGACGCTGTTTCCGGCCTTCCGGCCCTTATACTACTCCTGATCCATCAAGGAAACGTATCTCTGATCGTCAGCCTGCGGCTGCGACAATGTATAATTCCCGCACCACCCGGATATCCTCCGCCAACCGCTCCTCGGACACCCAGGCGTGGGGCTCGTACTCCAGTACGATTCTGGCGTCCGGCGTATACTTCCGGTAAAGCCCGGCCAGCGCCCGGTAGTCGATCACGCCGTCGTCCAGGCGGTTGTGGCAGTCCCGGACTCCGTCGTTGTTGTGGAAATGGTAGGCGTGAATCCGGCTTCCCCAGTCCGCCAGCATGGCCTCCAGGTCCAGGCCGGTGAGTCGGGCGTGTCCCACGTCGATGATGCCCGTCAGATCGGGCATTTCCCGGTACAGACCGGCGTACTCCTCATTGTCAAACAGCGGCTGGTCCGAGGCCGGAAGGGGCAGATTTTCCACCACGATCTCCACGCCAAATTCCCGGCCGATGTCCAGCACGGTCCGTATATTTTCCCGGCTCACGGCCTGGGCACGGAAACGCTCCTCCTCGGTGACCCCCTTCTGGGTGTAGTGAAACACGATATGCTTTACCTTGTATTTCGCGGCCAGACCGCAGACCCGCCGGTAGCTGTCTACCATGTGCTCATAGTCCGCCGTGCCTCTTGGGCTCGCCGCCTCCACGCCGATGTAGGGGCCGTGGAAGGTCAGGGGGCAGGTCAGGGTGGGCAGCAGCCGGTTCAGCCGATCCCAGTAATCCTCGTCATGGGTGAAGGCGATCAGCTCCACCCCCAGCCAGTCCCGGCCCTGTCCGTCCACCCACCGGGCGATCTCCTCCATCTGGCCGAACCCTTTGATCAGGGAACTTACAAATATTGCCATTTCATTTCTCCTCTCAGGATAATTCCGCCGGATACCCGATGGACATGGTGGTCTCCCCGTCGAAGAAGTGCAGCTTCTCCGGCAGAATGTTCCAGTACACGTCCTCGCCCTTGGCGAACTCGTCCTCCGGCATGATGGAGATCAGCTCCTCGCCGTCGATTTCCGTGTAAAAGCCCACACGGTTTCCATAATTTTCCACATAGTGGATGTTCACCTTGACGCTGTAGGGGCCTTTCTCCCGGCTGAACACCACGTTCTCCGGCCGGATGCCCATTTTCAGGCTGCGGCCCTCCTTCTCGTGGATCTTTTTCTGCCACATTTCCGGCAGTTCCACCCGCTGATCGCCCAGCACCAGGTCCCGGCCGTCCATTTTTACGGTCAGAATGTTCATGGACGGGGAGCCGATGAATTTGGCCACGAAGATGTTGGCCGGGCGGTGGTATACGTTGTGGGGGGTGTCCAGCATCTGCAGGTCGCCGCCGTTTAACAGGGCGATGCGCTGGCCCACGGTCATGGCCTCGATCTGGTCGTGGGTCACGTAGATGAAGGTCTGGCCGTACATCTCATGGATGCGCACCAGCTCCTTTCTGGCCTGGCCCCGCAGCTGGGCGTCCAGGTTGGAAAGGGGCTCGTCCAACAGGAAAAAGTCCGAGCGCTTCACAATGGCTCTGGCCAATGCCACCCGCTGGCGCTGGCCGCCGGAGAGCTCCTTGGGGTAGCGGCCCTCCAGGCCGGTCAGATTTAAAATATCGATGGCCTCCTTCACCCGCTGCCGGATCACGTCCTTTTTCTCCTTGTGAATCCGCAGGCCGTAGCCCACATTTTCCTCGATGGTCATGTGGGGGTACAGGGCGTAGTTCTGGAACACCATGGCGATATCCCGGTCCCCGCTGTCCACGTCGTTGGCCAGCTTCCCGTTCAAATACAGGTTGCCGGTGGTGATGGTCTCCAGGCCGCTGATCATCCGCAGAATGGTGGATTTGCCGCAGCCCGAGGGGCCCAACAGGATCAGGCGCTCCCCCTTCTCGATGCTCAAATTCAGGTTGTTGATGATTTTCGTCTTACCGAACGATTTGCTCACATTTTCAAAACGAATGCTGTCCATAGCGCTTCACTCCTTCTATCCTTTGATTCCCGACTGTGCGAATGTGTTGATGATGTATTTCTGGCATACGGAATAGATGCCGAGGGGCAGCAGCATGGTCAGAACGGAAATGGCCATGGCCACCGGTATATCCGTGCCGCCCTCCGCGCTGACGAACATCTGCAGCGCCAGGGACAGGGTGTAGTTCTCCGTGGATTTTAAGATCAGGGAGGGCCACACGTACTCGTTCCAGGAGTTGATGAAGAAAATGATCCCAATGGACAGGATGGCCGGCTTCACCATGGGCACCACGATGGTCCGCAGGATATTGGTGTGGCTGGCTTTCTCCAGCTTCGCCACTTCCACCAGGGACTTGGGGATTCCCCTCATGTGCTGGCGCAGCAGGAAAATGCCGGTGGCGTCCGCCAGCTGTGGCAGGGCCACGCCCAGGATATTGTCCCTGAGGCCGATTTTGGAGATGGTGATGAAGTTGGGGATCATGGTCACGGTGAAGGGGATGAAAATGGTGCTCACCAGGATGAAATACATGAAATTCTTCCCCTTGTATTCAAAAAACACAAAGCTGTAGGCGGCCAGCACGCCGGTGATCAGCTTGAAGGCCGTCACGATGCTGGCGATAATGAAGGTGTTGGCCGTGATCTTCACAAAGGGGATTTTCTGCAGCACGTTGGCGTAGGCCGCGGTGGTGAACTCCTTCGGGATCAGGGACGAGCTGTTGAACGCCTCGTTCAGTGTCTTAAAGGACGTGGACAGGGCGAAAAATATGGGGTAAAGGGACAAAAATACGATCAGGATCAGCACTCCGTGCCAGATCATTTCCGTTCTCCGCTCAGTTTTCATAGTAGACTCCCTTCTCCACATATTTGAATTCCAGATACAGCAGGATCAGGAAAATCACCATGGTCATAATGGACAGGGCCGAAGCCTTTCCCGTATTGTAGAAGGTGAACGCCTCCTGATACACCCCGTAAATGATGTTGGAGCTTGCGTTATTTGGCCCGCCCTGGGTCAGCACCTTGATGGGCGTGAACACGTACTGCATGCCCTGGACAATGCTGATGATCAGCACGTAGATGGCCGTGGACGAGGTCAACGGCATCACGATGCCAGTGAAGATTTTGGTGTGGCTGGTCTTTTCCAGCTTGGCCGCCTCGATCAGCTCGTCGGAGACGCTGCTCATGCCCGAGAGCAGCACCAGGAAATTGTAGCCGAAGCTCTTGAGCACCGCCACCAGGGCGATGACGAAGATCACCAGGCCTTTGGTCTTGGACCAGGTTGGCATTGTAATTCCAAATTTTCCCATAATCCCGCTGACCGGCCCGGAGATGGGATTGAAAATCCACTGGAGCACGATTGCGCCCACTACCAGGGAGATCAGGCTGGGGATAAACAGCAGGGTCTTGTAGATGCTCTTGCCCTTTTTCATCACAAAGGTGTTTACATAGGACAGGATATAGGGGATTGCGAAAATCAGAATCACCAGAATGGCGATGTAAAACAGGGTGTTGGCAACGATCTGGATGGTCACCTCGTCCTGCACGATGCTGGCGTAATTTTTAAAGCCCACGAACTTCTTGGTGGGAGCCACCATGTTCCACTTTAAAAAGCTCAAGTATACGGTGTAGGCCAGGGGCCAGAACATGAACACCACGAACGCAAAGGTCGCCGGAAACAGGAACAGCCATGCGATGATGTGGTCCCGCTTCCTGCGGTTCATCCGTTTTCCCTCCATAGGGTCTTTCTCCTCTCTTGGCCGGAAGAGGGAAGACCCGCTGTCTTCCCTCCTCCCGATTGATGGTATGTCTTACTGCTCTTCCAGCATTTTGTTCAGAGCGTCCTGAGCGGATTTGAGCGCGACCTCCGGGGTCTCGGTGCCGTCCAGAATCTTGTCTCTGGTGTCGGCGAACATCTGCTCCGCCTGGGTTCCCATGTCGCCGGGGTAAGCAGCCCAGGGCTGTAAATACTGCATTTCCTCAAAGGCCACGCCTAAAAGCACGTCGTCCTTGATGTGGGCCTGAAGGCCGTTGGGGTCCTCCGCCACGTCCTGTCTGGGCGGCAGATAACCGGTGTTTAAGGTCCACTTGGAGAGCCACTCCGGCTGCATGATGAACATTAAGAACTCCATTGCCGCTTTCTGCTCCTCGGGCGTCTGGGCGGTGATCGGAATAAAGTTTCCGCCGGTGGGAAGGCGTTTTTCCTTGCCCTCAAAGCCGGGGAACTCGGCGCCCTTGACGTCGAACTGGGCGGCCTGGGTGATGGTGCCGATCTTGGCGCTGGAAACGCAGGCGATGCCCACCTTGCCGTTACAGAAGGCCTGGATGCCCTCGTCGGCGGTGATATGTAATCCGCTCTTGTCCGTCAGCACCATGTCGGCCAGAATCTGGTAAGCCTCGATGCCCTCGGGGGTGGCGAATGCCGCCTTGCCGTCCTGAAGCATGTTGGCGCCGTTGCTCTCCAAAAGTCCCTGCACCGCCCAGTTGTCGGCGTACTCCTGCATGTAGAAGCCGTACTCGCCGGTCTTGTCCGTGATCTGCTTGGCGTACTCGCGGATGTCGTCCCAGGTCTCCGGTCCCTTGGCCGGGTCCAGACCCGCCTTCTCAAACAGCTCCGGGTTGTAGCAGATGATGGGAGCGCTGATGCAGAAGGGCATTCCGATCTGCTTTCCATCCACCTGGGCCAGGCTCATTACGTTGTCCAGGAAGGTGTTCTTCAAATAGTCCTTGTCCTCGGGCAGATACTGATCCAGCACATCCTGGGGGCTGACGTAGTTGAAATTTGCCGCGAAATATTTGATGTAGTTGTAGCCGATCATACACAGGGACGGGGGATTTCCGGCCGCCACCTCAGCCTGTAAATTCTGCATCAGGCCCGGGTACATGTCAGGGTTGTAGACCTCTTTCACCACGATGTCCGGGTGGGTCTTGTTGAACTCCTCCACCATCTCCTTGATCACCGGCGCTCCGAAGTTCTCAGAGTACACGTGCCAGAAAGTGATCTCCACCGGCTCGCTGGACGCCTCGGTCTGGGCCTCGCTGCCCGCGGGAGCGCTCTCCTTGCCGCCGCAGCCGGTCAGTGCCGTTGCCGTCATCGCCGCCGCAAGTCCCGCGGCCGCAAGCTTTTTCCATATCTTTCTCATAAACATCCTCCTTTGGTTTTGTTGGTTCTGTTTGTGTCATAAACCTATGATACAACAGGACCGCGGCCTTGAACATGCGGTAATCCGGCACTTTTGTGTGGAATTTAGCACATTTCTTGCATATAATCGCTAATTTTACATGGGGTTTGGTTGGATTTTACATGAATTTTACTAATTTTTTAACGAAGTTGAGAAGGAGCGTGTTATTTCGATTGACTTGTCTACCCGGGAGAAATTTTTCGCAAATAATTGACATAGTTTCCGTTTGTGAATATAATAATAGTACAAGACAGGCAACGGCGTGTGTCTGTCGAAGCGCTGAAGTAAGGGAGTGTGCCGGTAAGCATTGCCTTATGGAGCTTTCAGGAGGGGTTGTGTAGCGATACCTCAAACCGGCTCAGGCTGAAAAGCCGAAAGAAAATACTCCGAAATGTCCTGCCGCAAGGCGGGACATTTTCGTTGGATGCAATAGACCGCTGGCGCAGCCTGCAGGCGATTGTGATACGAAAGAGGATTATCAATGGATTTACTACAAGAGTGCGCGGCTTCCTTCAAACGGCTGCTACCCTATCAATATCATTTTACCATCGGGCGCAAAGGGAAAATGCTGGCTTTTACGCTGGATTTTGATGAGGCCGACTTTCATCATTTGGCCGGGCTGCATAAGCTTAGGGACAACGTCCATTTCCTAACTGGAAAGAGGGCGGATATTTTCAATGGTATTCTTGCCGGAAAACTTACTTATGCTCAGGTGGAACAGAGCGCATATTTTCCAGAAATGGCTCCCCGGCTTGCTCCATTGGTTGAACTGGAAGCCTTTTTAGACAGTAATGAAATTGTGTTCCGCTTCAATGAAAAAATGCAGAAGTTCTCCCTGATTAAAGCGGACTATCTGCTGGAAAACCAATACCAGGGCAACGATATTTATTTATTTCTTGCGCAAAGGGCCAACACGGAAGCTCAAGTATGCCGAAGCTTTTTCCCAAAACAAAAACTTGACTATACTTCCGGTCAGCCACGCTACACATTACTGAAAAAAGAGAAAGTCAACACCCTGACTGGCACGGTCACGATCCAGTATGACCGCCTGACGCCCAAAAGCTAGCACCGTGTCAATGAATGGCGCGGTGCTGTTTTGACCGGAATGATTGGTGATATATGCTTTCATCTGCCAGGCAGCAAGTCAGGCCCTCCTCCCGGCCTCACCCATAATACCGCAACAACACCATCGTACGGTCCAACTCCTGCCCGCGCCCCTCAGAGAACCGCTCCAGGTCATTTTGCAGCCCGTCCGCGATTCCTTTCAGGGAAATCTCCCGTTTTACCAGTTCGTCCAGATATTGTTTCAAATAGGTTTCCGTGTACACGTTCCCCTTTATATCCTCGGCCCGTACCACGCCGCCGGTATAAAGAAACAGCATGTCCCCCGAACCAGCTGCAACTCCTGCTGCCAGTAAGGCACGTTTTCCATGCTGGCCAGTGCGAAACACGGCCTGCTTTTCAGGGGCGTGAAGTCCTGCCCGGAAGCTTTCCACAACGGTTCCTCGTGGCCTCCGTTCACATACTCCATCAGACCCGTGCGCAGGTTGAGGATGCCTAAGAACACGGACACGGTCAGCGCCCCGCGGTTCTGTCCGGCCAGGCGGTTGTTGGTCTCCGCCAGGATACGGGACGGGCTGTAGCCCAGCTTGGCATAATTCTTGATGTGGGTCATGGCGATCACACCCCATACTCCTGCGCCTGTTCGGGCTCTCCGAAGCTGCAAATCCTTTGACCCGAGGAGATCGTTTCCTCCTCATCCGCTCATCCCAAGATGGGTCCATTAAGATACTCTTGTCATCCCCTCGTGTGCAATCTCCAGTGTCTCGATCGCCACCTCCGAGGAGGTCGCATTAAAATCAGACGCCGTGTATTTGGTTGGCCACGCGTTGATCACCTGCCAGGATGCCGCCGGGTTTTCCTCCTCATCCAGCAGCGTAATGGTGATGGTCTTTCTCTGAACCGCCCCGCTGACGCCCTCCGCAATCCACTCGTAAAACACCATGGAATCCGCCAGGCCCTGTTTCAGGGTAATATTGCCGTATTTTTTCAGACCCGGAATCTTCATCGGCGTCTGAACCATGTCGCCCTCCCGATACTCCATCACATCGACCAGGGCGTCAAACCCGGTCACCTCGGAAAAACCTCCCGCTTTCAGGCCGTCTATCTCAACCTGATATCTAAAACGTCCATGTGGATACGCCATTTATCGTTCACTCCTTCCTTCTACTCTACCGCTTCGCTGGTCTTCTGGGTGATTCGGAAGATCACAAATTCAGCAGGCTTCACGGGAGCAACGCCAATCACACAGATCAGATGGCCGTTGTCAATGTCGTCCTGACTCATGGTCTCCCTGCCCACACTCACATAGAAGGCCTCCTCAGGAGTGGCCCCCGCCAGCGAACCGCCCCGCCACAGGCCGGCCAGGAACACGCTGATCGTCCTCTGCACGCGCACCCACAGCGTCTCGTCATTTGGCTCAAATACGACCCAGCTCGTGTTGGTCTTGATGGACTCTTCAATGAAAATGAACAGGCGGCGGACATTGATATATTTCCACAGGGGATTGCTGCTTGCGGTTCTCGCCCCCCAAACCCGGATTCCCTGTCCTGGAAACGCCCGGATCAGGTTTACGCCCTTGGGGTTTAAGATATCCTGTTCGCCCTTGTTGAACTGACAGTCCAGACCCACGCAGGCTCTCACCACCTCATTGGCCGGAGCCTTGTGAACCCCTCTTGTGTTATCAGTTCTTGCATATATTCCCATTATTGCCCCAGAAGGAGGAATCATGATATTTTTCTTGTCCAGCGGGTCGAATACCATCAGCCAGGGATGGTACAGAGCCGCGTAGGTGGAATCGAATATATCCCTGTGGGCGATGATATCGCTTACCTTTTTTGCCTCCCTCGGCATATCCAGCACCGCAAACCGGCTGGCAAGATTTTCGCAGTGCGCCACCAGGGTCAACTGCACATTGGGGTCCGTCACTCCCGGAACCGCCATAATGGACACCACGTCGTTGTCGATAAAGGACTGGATGCCGGTGCGGGCGCCCGCGCCGTTGTCCACCCCGATGAAATCGGCCGCCGAGAGGGAGGAAACCGAACCGTTGCTTCCTCCCTCAAAGGTCACAGAACGTCCCATAATCTCGGTGATTGGAACCTCTGCCTCCCCGCCGTCCCAGGAAACCGCCACCAGATCGGATTTGGCCATCTTCTTACTAATATAGTTCACCTCGTTGATATTGAGGGACACGTTCTCGTATGTTTCCGTGATATCCTCGTATCTCACCTCAATCAAAGCCTCGCAGGTGGTGATGACCTGGAGCGGCACCAGATTCGTGTCCACAACGGAGGCGGGAATCTCGTGCTCAAAAGAAAGCACGTTGTCCCGGCTCTTTACAACTCTGGTGTAGGCCGTTCCCTCCCCATCGGGATAGGCCACCACGTCGCCCGGATGAAAGCCCACGCTGCTTTTCACTCTGTAGGTTCCGTTCTCCACCTTCAGTACCTGAGTCTTGGCCTTGCTGGAAGGACGGATGGAGATGGTAATATCATTTCCCCAGAGCCCTGGGTTACGGGCGGTAAAGGAAACACCCCCGGCCGCGCCCTGCGCATGTTTGGCATCCCTTGGCGCCACCCGCATCACAAAACAGCGCGACCCGCCGTTCACAAAAAACGAATCCACCGCATTGGCGAGGAACCGGTACCCGCCGAACTCATGATCGGATAAATATCCCCCATAGATTCTCTTAAAATCGGAAAAATTGTTCACCAGCTGCGGAAGCCCCACAACCGGTCCCCGCTCCGCCAGCCCTACAAATCCGGCTGTGCCGGTCTCAACGCCCTCCATCGGTTTTGCCCCGGATTCAAATTCTTCCACATATACGCCTGGTGATAAATATTCTGCCATATATTCCCAGCTTCATTTTCTGCCATGCCCAATGAAACCAGATCCCCCCTCTCTTTTGTGAAGCCTAGAATATCATTATACAGCATATCTCTATACATTGTAATAAACACGGCAAAGAATATCCGGCTTTATTGTTTTTTTCCCGCCTTCCTGCTGCATTTCTGGTAAAATGTCTCCAATACAGAGCTGGGAGGTCCGTCCAAGTCCTTGGTACATATCTTCTCAAAGGCTTCATACTGCCGTTTCATCCGGCGGTATTCCCCCAGGGGATTTTTAATTCATTTTTGCCATTCACTGCCTGGCCTCCGACACCCCCATCACCTCCCACCGGTAATTCTCATAAGCCTGCCGCAGCGCCATGGACGCGCTCTCCCAGGCCGCCTGTTTTTCCAGGTAGGAAGCCTCCCCCTCCAGATATTCGGTGTTTGTCAGCATTCCGGCGCTCTGCTTGTTTTGCAGGGAGTTGTAGATCATCTGCGCGCTCTCCCAGGAGGCCGCGGCCCCCTCGTAGGCTGTGCGCTTCTCCACCACCGTCTGGTACAGGGAATTTAAGTCCGCTTCCGCCTCGCCCTCGGCCTGGTTCACCTGCTTTTCCCGGCGGTTCTGGGCCGCGGTTCCCACCACCTTTGCGTGGCGGGCGCTGAGCACGGAACTGTTGTTGCCCAGAGCCTTGTTCCGGTCCGCCTCCACATCGATGGCAGCCACGGCGGCCAAGTCCGGCGCGGGAACGGCCCCGATCTCCACCTGGGCCCCCGGCTCCATACCCAACAGAAGCAGAAGATCGGCCTTCAGCTGGGCAGCCTGTTCCTCCATGGAGGCCGCCGCATTGCGCGCATTTGTCAAACGCTGCTCCGCCGCCTGCACGTCCGCCAAGGTCGCCGAACCAATGGAATACCGGGCTTTGACGGCCTCCCAGGAGGCCAGGGCCGCCTCCGCGGATTTGGCCTTTGCCCGGGCGTTTACCGCCATCTGGTTGTAGGAATTCATCAGCGCCTGGGCGGCCATGGTCAGGGAGTCGGCCTCCTTCTCCAGGGAGCGGGTGCTTTTCTCCCCGGTCATCTTGTCAATCTGTTTATACATGTTTCGGGCGGAGCTCTTCAGCATAGCCGCGTTGGAGGCGTAAAGGGACGAGGCGGCAGCGTCCGAATCCTTCATATCCTCCGCTTTGCTCTCCATGTCCCACTGCTCCCATTTAAAGGCATCCCGCATGTCCTGGTAGGTCTGCACGTTGTTGTTGTAGTCGTCTATCTTTTCCTTTAACCCCGGATTTCCGGCCTTCAGCAGCTCCCGCAAGTCCTGGTACTGGATCACCCGCGTCCCTGTTTTTGCCCCTGTTTCTGCCCCTGTTTCCATCTCTATTTCCGCCCCTGTCTCCGCCCCCAAAGCGGTATTCGCCCCGCCAATAGACAGCGCAAAACAGAGAAGAACCATCAGGGCCGCAGTCACCGTCGCTTCCGCTGCTCCACTGCGCGTTTTCCTGCCGCCACGTACCGGGCCTTCTGTTCCCCCATGCCGTAAGCATTTCCGCCCGCTCACATTCCATTTCATCCGTCCACCTCCCCGTCAGGACCCGGCCAGGCCGTTCACTGCCCAGTCGTAATCCACCTGGGCATTCAGCAGGTCCAGCTGTTTGGTCTTAACCGAAGTCTCCGCCACGGCGTAGGATGTCTGCTGCTTCTGGTACGCGTTGGGGGTAATGGTCCCGGCCGCCATTTTCGTCTCCGCTGCCCGCATATTGTCCTGTTCCAGGGCAAACGCCTGCAGCGCCTGGTCGTAATTGTCCTTCGCCAGCAGCAGATTCCGGTAGGAGTTCTTGATGCCGTTGGCCGCGGACTCACGCTGGCTCTTTAAGGACTGCTCCAGTTTGTCTCTGGTGGAGCCGTAGGCCGCGTTGGCCAGCTGCTTTTGCAGGATTTTCAGGCTGTAGCTGTTCGCAAGCCCCCGCTCCACATCCGCCTCCGGGTCGATGGCCGCGATGCGGTCCAGCTCCGGTTCCGGGAGCGGCCCGATCTCCACCGCGGCCCCGTAGGTCCAGCCCAGCATCAGGCACAGGCTCTCCTTCGTCTTGTCAACTCCGCTCTGGGCGGAAATGATGGAGGCCTGAGCCGAATCCACCGCGTCCCGGGCGGTCAAAAGCTCAGACTGGACGGACATACCCGCGGCCAGTTTGGTATTCACGGATTGCAGTGACAGCTCCGCCTGCTGTTTGGACGCGTTTAAACTGTCCAGACTGTAGACCTGCTTCCAATAGCTGATCATCTGCTCCTGGGCGCTCTTCACCAGACCCGCCTCTGTCTTGTCGTAGCCCAGCTTCTTGATCTCCCCGTCGTCCACGTTGTCGTCGCCCTTTTCCATCAGGTTGTCGGCCTGGACCTTGCTGCTCAAATAGGAGCTCAAACGGCTGGCGAACCCGGCCTCGTCCGGATCCGGGTAATCCAGATTATTTAAAATGTCCTGGGCCGCCTCGTAATAGTCGTCGGAAATATCGTCCTTATCCTGATCCCGGTAATCCTTGTACTCGATCTGATTCTGGATCACCGTGTTGTTGTACTCGTGAACCAGGTCGGCGATCTCCCCGAACTCCAGCTTGTCGTCCCGCAGGGAAGCCCATTTTTCCGCCGTGTAGGCGAACTCCGGGCTGCCGGCCAGGGCGGTTAAGGGCAGGGCCGTTCCGGTTCCCGCGCCCAATCCCGTTCCCATTGCCAGGGCCAGGCAGACCGCGCTTATTCTTTTTTGCCTCATAGGGGGTACCTCCTTACAGATCCAGCACGACGCGTTTACGGTCGCCGTTCATCAGCGCATAGTAGACCGGCAGCAGGAACAGCGCGACCAGTATGCCGGCGCTGAGTCCGCCGATATTTACCACCGCCAGTCCCTGGGTGGTGGAGCCACTGCTTCCCATCGCCAGAGCCATGGGGATCATGGACAGAATGGTGGTCAGGCTGGTCATCAGGATGGGCCGCAGCCTGGTGGCCCCCGCCTCGATCAGGGACGTTTTTAAGTCCATGGTCATGCGGTACTGGTTCACCGTGTCCACGTAGAGGATGCCGTTGTTTACCACCGTCTCGATCAGAATCAGGAATCCCAGCAGGGACGTCATGCTGATGGTAACGCCCGTCAGCTTCAGCAGCCCGAAGGAGCCCACCAGGCTGAAGGGAATGGTGGTCATGACCATGAAGGAGAATTTCGGCGACTCGAACTGCGCCGACATCACCACAAATACCATGAATACCGCAATGGCGATGGCCCGGTACAGGGCGGAAAATTCCTCCTGCATCATCCGGTCCATTGAGTTCACGCCCGTGGTGATGGTGCCCGTCAGGTTGGGACTGATCACCTCGCTGTCGATGGCAGCCTTGACATTTCCCTGGGTATAATCGGCGGTGATGGTGATCTCGTAGGACTTATCCGTCTTGGAAATGGAGGACGGGCTGTCCTTGAAATAAATCTCCGCCACATCCTCCAGCGCCACATAACCGCCGGAGGGTTTGGTGAGGATAATGCCCTTTAACTGATCGATGGTCCGGTACTCGTCCTCGGGATACTCTACCATCACGCTGACCTCCTGGCCGTCCACCTTCAGGGTGGTGGCCTCCACGCCGCTTAACATCTGCTTTACCATGGAGCCGATGCGGGACGCGCTCAGGCCCTCGGCCGCCGCCATGACCGGGTCCACCTTCACGGTGACGATGGGCGCGGTGTTCTCGATGCTGGAGTGCACGTTGATCACGTCGTCCCGGTCCGTCATTTCCTTCACAATCTTGTCGCTGACCTCCTTGAGCTCATCGTACTGGGTGCCGTGAAGGATCACCTGGTAGTCGGTTCTGCGCCGCATGAAACTCATGGAGCTGGACGCCTCCACCGTGATGGTGCAGTTGTCGATGTCCGCCATCTCCTTTTTCCACTTATCCGCCACATCGTCCGTGGACATATCCCGGTCGTCCCTCAGATAACCGGTAATGGTGCCGCTGTTGTTATTGTAGCGCAGCATGTAGGACTCCACGTTGGGATCCGCCTTCACCACCGCCTCGGCCCGGTTTAACATATCCTCGGCCTGCTCGGAAAGGATACCCGGCCTGGTCTCGATGGTGACGCTGACCGTACCCGTGTCGTCCGCGGTCATCAGCTCAGATTCCATACCGCTTGCCAGAATCACCGTGACCACCACGATCACCACCGATACCCCCATGACGATCAGGCGGTGTCCCAGCAATTTTCCCATAATTTTCCGGTACAGGTTCTGCATATGCACAACCGGCCGGTTCATGGGCGCCCGCTCCGTCTCCTTCGGCTTATACATCAGGTAACACAGGGGCACCACCGTCATGGCCGAAAGCAGGGACGACATCATACAGAACACGATGGTGTAGCCCATGGGTTTGAACATCTGACCGGTCATACCCTGCAAAAATGCCAGCGGAATGAACACCACGCAGGTGGTCACCGTGGACCCCAGAATGGACTGCACCACGATGCCGGTTCCGCCGAGAGCCGCCTTGGCGTAGCCTAAAAGCCCCCGGTCCTCAGAGTCCGCCGTAGCCCGGAAACAGCTTTCCAGCACCACGATGGAGTTATCCACCATCATGCCCACGCCCAGCACCAGGGCGCTCATGGTGATAACGTTCAGGGAAAAGCCCGCCGACGTCATCAGAATCATGGACAGCAGAATGGAGGTGGGAATAGAGCTGCCCACGATCAGGGATGCCTTGTAATCTCCGAAGAAAATGAAAATGATCGCCATGGAGATCACCACGGCCAGCACCATGGTGACCGCCACGTCCTGGAGGGAGTTTAAAATCGTGTCCGCCGTATCCCGGGCCACGGTGATGGTCAGCCCATCATCCGCCGCTTCCAGGGAGGCCACCGCCTTCTGAACCGCCTTGGACACCTCCATGGCCGTGCTGCTCTGCTGCTTTTTAATGGAAATGGAAATAGTTTCCTGGCCGTTGTAGCGGGAAATGCTGCCGCGGCTCTTCTCTGCCTCATAGATGCTGGCAATGTCCTCCAAATAGACGATTTTGCCCGATCCCGTGGTGATGGGAACCCGCTTCAGATCGTCCAGGGTGTCGTTCTCCATGGAGGTGGACACGGACAATTCCAGATTTCCGGCCACCGTGTCGCCTGAAGGGTAGGCCAGGCTGGCCGCGGACAGCGCCGATGTGATCTGGTCCACCGTCACCTTGTACTGGGCCATTTTCTCCGATTGCAGCTCGATCCGTATGTACTCCGAGGAACCGCCCATGGCCTCCACATCCGCCACGGAGGAGATTTTCTTGAGCTCAGGCACCACCTTCTGGTCCACGTAATCGTAGAGGCTCGGCTCGCTGTCGTGAGCCACGGTGAGCGACATGGTGGCGGAGGAATTGTTGTTCATCTCCATCACCGAGGTCTCCACATCGTCCGGCAGCCTGCGCTCCAGACTGTCCATCTTCTTTTTCAGGTTCTCATAGGCCTCGTCCATGTCCGTGCCGTAATCGTATTCCAGCATCACCATGGCCCGGCCCTCCGAGGAGGAGGAGCTCATGCTCTTCACGCCCTCCAGGGTGCTGACCTCGTCCTCAATGGGCTCCGTCACCAGCTCGCACACGTCCTCCGGGCCCGCCCCGGAATAGGGGGCCATGATGATCAGCATGGGCTGGTCCGTCTCCGGCATCCGCTCCAGAGTGGCAGAAAAGACTGAGGAAATACCGAACACCAGCAGGCACAGCAGCGCCATAACCGTAGCCACGGGCCGCTTCAGCACAAATTTTGTGATTCCCATATGTCAGTCCCCCCTACCGCGCCTGGGCGCTTTGGCCGCCTGCGCCATCCGCGCCTTGGCCGCCTGCACTGCCCGCGCCTTGACCGTCCGCGCCGTCCGCACTCTGGCTGTCCGCGCCGTCCGCGCCTTGGCTGCCCGCGCCTCCTGCACTCTGGCCGCCCGCGCCGCCCGCACCCTCGTCGCCTGCGCCTCCTGCCGGCCCCGTTTCCGGTCCGGTTGCCTCGCCTGCGGGCTGACCGGCCGCATCGCCTGCGCCGCCTGCCCCCTTCAGCTCCACCTTCGCCCCCTCATACAAATCGGAACTCCAGGTGCTGATCACCAGATCGTCCATATTTAAACCGCCCAAAATCTCGGCGTTCTGGGAGTCGTAGATTCCCACCTCCACGGCGGTCCGCTCCACCTCGCCGTCCCGGTAGAGGTACACATAACCGTCTCCGTTGCTGTAGTAGATGGCGTCCACGGGCACCAGCATGGCGTTTTCCGTGCGGTCCGTCACCAGGCTCAGCTTGACCGTGCTGCCCGTGGGAATTGCGTCCGCGCCCTCCAGCTGGGCCTTCACCTTAAACAGTCCGGTATCCGCGTCCACCATGGCGCTGATTTCGCTGACATACGCCTTGTAGGCCGTTCCGTTTTTCGTGATGTCCAGCTGGTCCCCCACGGTGATGTTGGCCATCATCCGCTCCGTCACATAGAAAGACACCCGTTTGTCGCCCTCGCCTGCGATCACGCAGAGCTGGGTGGACTGGCCCACGCTGTCGTGCACCTCAATGTCGCAGCTCTCCACCCGGCCGCCAATGGGCGCGGTCACGGTGCTGTACTCCACCTGCCTGTCGTAGGCCAATTTGGCGGACTCGTACTGTAACTGGGCAGACTTGGCCTTGTTGCTGTACTGCTCATAGTCCTGGGCCGACAGATCGCCGCCGGCGTAAAGAATCTGCATACGGTCTAAATTGCTCCTGGCCTCGGACAGGGACACCTCCGCCGCGTCCAGGGAATTTCTGGCAGTCTCCACCTGTTTGGTATCGATCTCGCAGAGTACCTGCCCGGCCGTCACCGTGTCCCCGGCCTTCACCATCACCGCGGTCACGTCCCCCGAGGCCTTGGCGTACACGTAAACCACATCCGCCGGTTCCACCGTGCCGGTGAGACCCGAGGTCAGACGGATATCTCCTCTGGTGGGATTCACTGCTTTCACCACCGGCACGTTGGCCGACATGGCTCCTCCCCGGGGCCCTCCCGCGGGACCACCTGCGGCCTTATCCTTTCCTCCTCCCAGCAACAGAACAGCGGCAGCCACAGCTACCAGCGCTGCGCCGCCGATTATCATCGCCTTTTTCCTTCTCATACTCCTGATCTCCTTACTCCGGCCCGCCAGAACCGCGCACCGGCTTCATTTTAACTCTCCCATGAATTTTAAGACTGCAACATGAATTCAACATAAACAAACCGTTAAGTTTGAAAAATTAATTGTGAAGATTCTGTGTTTTATTCACCTTCATTTAATATTTTGGTGTTATATTACTATTGCATCTGTTCTGGAGAAAATGCCGGGGTACTGTTCCGTTTCCGGCGCTCCCGCGGTTTACGACAGGAGGCTTTATAATGTTTCAGATATTAATTGTGGAAGACGATAAGAATACAAGAAAATTGATGGAAGCGGTGCTGAAGGAAAACGGATATTATCCGATTCCGGCTAAGGACGGCATGGAAGCGCTGAGGCTGTTGGACACCTGCCACATAGACCTGGTGATCATGGATATCATGCTGCCCGGCCTGGACGGCTACGAGCTGACCAGACAGCTGCGGGAGACGCATTTCAGCCTTCCCATTCTCATGGTCACCGCCAAACAGCTGCCCGAGGACAAGAAAAAGGGCTTCATCGTGGGCACCGACGACTACATGATCAAGCCGGTGGACGAGGAGGAAATGATTCTGCGCATCAAAGCGCTGCTGCGCCGGGCGCAGATCGTAAACGAACACCGGATCACCTTAGGGCCGGTGGTGCTGGACTACGACGCCCTGACCGTTTCCCGGGGCGGCGAGGTACAGACCCTTCCCCGGAAAGAATTTTACCTGCTGTACAAACTTCTCTCCTATCCGGGCAAGATTTTCACCCGGGTCCAGCTGATGGACGAGATCTGGGGCATGGAGTCCGAGTCCGACGACAACACCATCAACGTGCATGTCAACCGGCTGCGCAGGCGCTTCGAAGGTTACCCCGAGTTCTCCATTGAGACCATCCGCGGCCTGGGCTACAAGGCGGTGAAAAACATATGAAAAAGCGTCGCGGCTTAAAACCGCTCCACAACATTACCTTAGGGATCACCCTGTTCATTTTCCTGATCCTGCTGACCGTGATGACCCTCCAGGGCCTGCTAATGTACCTGTATTTGAGGATTCTGTACCGGGCCGACGTGCCCATTCCCCAGTTCTGGCGCCCCATCCCCCTGCTGCTGCTCACCAGCCTGCTGGCGGGCGTTGTGCTCACCGTGATCGCCAGCCGCGTTCCCTTAAAGCCCGTGCGCCAGCTGATCGCGGCCATCAACGAGCTGGCCGACGGCAATTTCCACGTGCGCATCCACCTGGATCTGACCCAGGAGTTCGTCAAGCTGTCCGAGAGCTTCAACCGCATGGCCCAGGAACTGGAAAATACCGAGCTTTTGCGCTCGGATTTCATCAACAACTTTTCCCACGAGTTCAAGACGCCCATTGTGTCCCTGCGCGGCTTCGCCAAGATTTTAAAAAGCGACACCCTGACCCGGGAGGAACGGGACGAATATCTGGATATCATTATCAGCGAGTCCAACCGCCTGGCCCAGCTGGCCACCAACGTGCTGAACCTGTCCAAGGTGGAGAACACCAGCATTCTCACCGATGTCAGCGCCTTTGAACTGAGCGAGGAAATCCGCCAGGCCATCCTGCTGCTGGAGACCAAGTGGCAGAAAAAGGAGTTGGAATGGATCCTGGAGCTGGACGAACTCATTTATTCCGGGAATAAAGACCTGCTAAACCAGATGTGGATCAACCTGATCGACAACGCGGTCAAGTTCTCGCCTCAGGGTGGAAAAGTCAAGATCAAGCTCCACTCCGACGGCCCCCAGGTAATATTTCAGATTTGGGACAACGGCTGCGGCATGGACCAGGAGATGATCGACCACATTTTCGACCGCTTCTACCAGGGCGATCTGTCCCACACCGCGGAGGGCAACGGCATCGGACTCACGGTAGTCAAACGCATCGCCGAGCTCCACGGCGGCTCTGTTTTTGTCTATAGCGAGCCGGGTATCGGGACCAATTTCAAGGTGATTCTTCCGGTACAGCCGTGACTCCCTCAATCTGACATACCGGCCAAAACGGCAGTTCCCAAAATTCCCGGGGACTGCCGTTTTTTATTCGTACGATCATCTGCATTTTGCCAGTTGAGAGCGCCCCCACATCGGGTCGGGATTGATCAATCCAAACAATAGGACATATCGCTAATTCGTTTTACAAAACGTTTCCCATCATCATTTTGGAACATATAGCTCACGCCGCCTGCTAATCCATAAATTTCAAACTCATTAAGAGATTCCACACGCAATCCAAGCCACATAGCATTGAAAATACTAAGCAAATCACCATGTGACACAATCATAAGATTCTCTTCTTTATTAGAAAAAATTTCTTTAAAAAAGGGATCCAGACGGTTCCATACATCCCGGCGGCTTTCAGCATCCGGGAACATTCTGTCGTCAACCGTCTTTTCCTGACATTCCATATTTTCTCTTAACCATTGAACTGATTTTCCAACACATCTCCCAAGGTTTCTTTCTCTCAATTCCTGCCTTAATATAGGAGTAATACCCAGCTGTTTCCCCACAATTTCCGCTGTCTGCCTTGCTCTTGCCAAATCAGAGGAATACATCACAAAGTTTTTATCCCGCAGTTCCCGGGAAAGTTTTCTGCCAATATTCCCGGCTTGTATTTTTCCTAATTCCGATAAATTCCAGTCAGTCCACGACCCCACCATACCATTTGTGTGATGAATCGATTGTGTATGCTGAATTGTAATAATGGTTTTCATTAATACCTCCTCAAATTCCGCTTAAACGTTTTTTCTCTCTCACTCCGCCAACGCCGCGCCTTCCATCCGCCTCCCCCCGCTCCCTGCGGATCGAAATCACCACATAAATCAACGTATAAACCGCCATAAACCCGGAAACCGCCGGGGCGATGGAGCCGATCCGCAGCAGATTGTCCGGCCAGTATGTATGCACCAGCCAAATGAGGGGCATGCGCAGGGCCAGCGCGCCGAAGCAGCAGCTGATCATGGTGAAAATGGTCTTGGAGCGCCCGTTCAGATAGCCGTTTAAGCAGAACACAAAGCTGACCGCCAGATAATCGTAGCTGCAGGACCTGAAAAACGGGATTCCCTCGTTTATGATCGCCCCATCCCGCGTGAACATGCCGATCATCGTCTCAGGCGAGAACTGGGCCCACAGCCAGAATAAGGACGAGGCCGCCACCGCGAAGCCCAGCCCGGCAAACAGAGAGGCCCTGGCCCGCTCCGGCTTTCCTGCGCCGTAATTCTGGGCCGTCACCGCGGCCAGCGCGTTGGCCGTGGAGGTGGCGGGCAGCATGGCGAACACGTCGTATTTGCTGGCGATGCCCACCGCCGCGGCCGCGTACACGCCCAGCCGGTTGGTGACGCTGGTCAGGTACAGAAAGGACAGCCGCACCATGCACTCCTGAAGGGAGATGGGGATGCCCACCGCGGCCAGCTCCCGCACCTTCTGGGAATCGATGCGCAGGTTGGACAGGGTGAAGGTGAAAATGAACCTGCTGCGGTTTAAGTACACAATGGCGCAGATCATGCTGATGGCCTGGGAGCCGATGGTGGCTAAGGCAACCCCGGCCACCCCCAGCCCGGCGTATTTCACCAGAATCACGTCCCCGGCCACGTTGAGGGCGCAGGAGAGCGCGATAAACATCATGGGACGCCTGGAATCGCCATACCCCCGCAGGATGGCGCTGATGGCATTGTACCCGCAGATAAAGAAAATGCCGCAGCTGCAGATCACCACATACTGCCTGGCCAGGGCGAAGGACTGCTGTGGGGTCTTTAAAAGCTCCAGAATCGGCGTCACAAACAACAGCATGGCAGCGGTGAGCGCCAGAGCCGCCAACGCGAACACGCTGAGGGTGGTGCCGATGGTCTTTTTCACCTCCTCCTTCGCGTTCATTCCGGTGTATTTTCCAACCAGAATGGTGCTGCCCAGGGTCAGGCCGGTGATCATGCTGGTGATAATCTGCGTCACCTGGGTGCCGGTGGACACGGCGGCCACGCTCTCCGGCGTGCAGTAGCGTCCGATCACAAACAGATCCACCGCCCCGTAAAGGGCCTGGATCACATTGGCGATAATAAAGGGGACAGTAAACGCCAGCAGCGTTTTCAGCACAGGGCCTTCCGTCAGATTCTGTTCCTGTTTCATCTCAATTCCTCCCACAGCGCGCCTGAAACTGGGCGCAGCCGTTATTTTTACCGTAATTTAAGGAAACATCGCGTGGAGGGCCACTTCCCGTGATCCCCTGTCCGGCGCATTTCCCGCTATTAAAAAAATAAACCCTCCAGCAACTGGAGGGTCAAGCATTTTTTGTCTATTTTCGGAATATGTCCACCGCGTGGCTGGTGATCCCAAGCAAATCCGCGCGCTCACAGGTGGCAAAATGGTAGTTCATAAACAGCTCAAACGTCTCGCCGTCCATACCGTCCACCGCTTCCCGCAGGAGCAAGGCGCAGCCGTCCGAAGCCACGTAATGCAGCCGGGTCACGGGAAATACGGACATCAGCTCATCCACATCCTCCTTGCGGACCAGTTCAAACAAATCCTTGGGCTGGGACCTGGCGGCAAATGTCACGGGGTCGATCAGCCCCGTCTCAATATACCCGGCCACGCTGATATTCCCCCGCCTGAACCCCTCGTCGAGAAGGCAGCCGTCGGAAATGACATAGGCCGCAAACACCAGTCCCCCCGGCTTCGTCACACGGATGGCCTCGCCCAGGGCCCGACGCTTATCCTCCGCGTTATAAAGGTGGTACAGCGGCCCCAACAGCAGCACGATGTCGTACGCATCGTCCGGGAACGCGGACAAATCCATGGCATTTCCCTGGGTAATTGTGACCGGCTCGCCGGGCCGCGTATTCTGCCGGAAAATCTCTATATTGTGCTCCACCAGCTCCACGGCGTCCACGGCATACCCCCGGCCCGCCAGGGCGTGAGAATACCGGCCGGTTCCGGCCCCCACCTCCAGTACGCGGTGTCCGGGCCTTATATACTTCTCAATGTAACGCATGGTGGTGAGAAACTCAACCGAACCGTGCCTGGGCGCCAGGCGGCTGTCCTCGTCGTACTGGTTGTAAAAATCAATTAAATACTGATCTGTTTTCATATCGCGGCCCTCCACACCGGTTAATGGACACACAAAATTTCTGCGTTCCAGTCCGGCTTTTCCTGTCTGATAAACGCTGTCACAACATTCGCCAACAGCTTTTTTGCATCGCTTTGTTCCAGCGCCATCTTGTTGGTCGCAGTTAAGACCGCCATCCCGTGAGCGTAGAGAAACAGGTCCAAAAATATAACCTTAGCCCGCTCCGTCTCCACCCCAATGAGTCCGGCAAACTCCTCCGCCCTCTTTTCATTGTCGATTTCCTCGTAGAAATCCCTGGCATTTGCCATGTTGAGATCCATGTCGCTGATAAACAGCAGCTTGAACAGCTGCGTCTCCTCCCGGGCAAACCCGATGTATGAGAGGGGAAGGATGAAACAGGGGCTGACTTTAACGGATTTACGGAAATCCTCGACATACTGTTGATAAGACTCATATGCGTAGGCCAGAAATTCGCGCTTCAGCTCCTCCATGTTTTCATAGCAGGTAAAAATCGGCCGGGTGGAACACTGCAGCCGTCCGGCCACGCTCCTGGCATTTACCGTCTCAAACCCGGTTTGCCTGGTAATATCCAGGGCGGTGTTTAGAATCATTTCTCTCGTTATTCTGGCTTTTGGCGGCATGGCTTCGACCTCTCCTATCAAAAACGGCTTTTAGTAACATATGTTATGTAACTATTGTTGCATAACGTACAAAAAAAGTCAAGGGGAACTTTTTCGTCTTTCCCCTTGCCGTTTCCTCCCCATCTCATCCTTCCCGCACCGGCAGCTGCAGCTCCGTCACATACTGGCTTACGTCCTGGGTGAAGCCGGAGTCGATCCAGGTGATCTCCACCGCATCGCCCGCCGGAACCAGCCCCCGCTCCTCCATGGCCGCGAACAGCCGTCTGTAATACGGCGCGGACTCCTGGTGGGTGCCGGAATACAGGACGGTCAGGTAATCCCCCTCCGAAAGCTGATGCGCGCCGCCCTGGTAATTGTCCTCCTCCTCCAAAAAGACGAAAATGCCGGAGAACCGTGTGGGGCGTTCCCGGCGCAGCTCCTCAAGATCCACCGTGACGCCCACTTTTCCCAGAAACATCACCGGTTTCAAATCATTCATCCGCTCCAACTCCCGGATGGGATATTCCAGGTTCTCGCCCTGGGCAATCTGGCGGCGCAAAAACGCCACCGGCCGTTGGGGCAGCCGGACCAGCCGGACCTCCTCCATCGGCGCGTTCAGAGCGTAGCGCAGCTGCTCCAGCCTGCGGATCAGTTTCCGCTCCATATTTTGCAGCTGCGCAAGCTGGTCCCTGGTAGCAAGCAGCTGGTCCTCCAAAATCTGCTCCATCACTCTGGCGTCCCGGTTCTGGAAAAACTGCTTCATCTTTTCCAGAGGCATGTTCAGGGTACGCAGGTATTTGATCGTATTCAGCCGCTCGAATTGCTTGGTGGAATAATAGCGGTACCCGGTTTCCGGGTTCACGGTCTCCGGGCACAGCAGTCCGATATCATCGTAATAGCGCAGCGTCCGGATGTTGATCTGAAACAGCTCCGCCATTTCACCGATGGTAAATAATTCCTTCATAAAATAAACCTCTCCTTCGTCCGCCCCTCACATATTCCCGTTTCCGCCCACATATGCTGTAGGTATAATCTCAATACAAGGAGTGTTCCATGGACGAACCAAAAATCATTGCCACCGCCTCGGATCTCCCCTATCCGCCGGTTGCCGTGGACGGCAAGAACCCGGCCTACGCCAAGGCCATGCTGGACAACGTGGGCGGAGCCAACTCGGAAATGTCCGCTATTTCCCTCTATGTATACAATAACCTGCGCTCCGGCCACACCCCGGACATCGCCCAAACCTTCCACAAAGTCAGCATCGTGGAGATGCATCACCTGGAAATCTTCGGGAAACTGGCCTATATGCTGGGGGAGGACCCCAGAATGTGGACCCAGCACGGCTGCAAGAAGGCCTACTGGACTCCGGGCTACAACCAGTACCCCGTCCATTTCCCGGAAATGATGCGTAACGTGATCGCCGGTGAGAACGCCGCCATCAAAAAATACCAGTACCAGGCCTCCTACATAAAAGATCCCAACATCACGGCGCTGCTGGAGCGGATCATTCTGGACGAACAGCTCCACGTGCAGATTTTTGAAAAAATGGCCCGTGAATACTGCCAATAAATACCCACCCCGGCCTATTTCAGCCGCTTCCAAAAACGCGCTACCAACGCGCGCTACCGCTTTTTCTTCCGGCAGGCCGCCGGTATCCCGGGCTTCTGATCCCGGTGAAAGGCCAGGCACTCCTCACAGTTCCCCCGCCGCGGGCATTTCCTGCGGCAGGGGCATTTTTCTGCGCCGGGCGACGGCTTTTGGGCGCAAAGGTCCGGCTTAATTCCACTTTTTTCCATGTCTTCGTTCAAAAACACTTCCGGCCTGCCCGGCAAATCAAACCCGGCTGTTTTCAACTGGTTTCCATTCACAAAATGGCAGAGCGCGGACTGGAACTGCCGGTCCTCCTCCAGCTTCATGGGCGCCTGGCGCAGGAAATCCGTCATGCGGTTCAGGGCCGCCACCGGCCGCCGCCCGTGGGTTTTGGTAAACGAGGCGCTCCCGGCTGCCCGGAAATACGCCTCTGCCGTCTCCTCGCCGTACCCCGCGGCCAAAAGCCCCTTGCGGATGGCTTCAAGGGTCCGTTGTTCCAGATTTTCCCAGTCCGCCCACTCCATTTTCCAGAGAATCACCGTAAATGCGTTGGAGGCGTTGACCGCCATCAGCGTGTTCTCACCGTGAAACCGGATCACATGGAGGTCCCAGCAGAAAAACAGATTTTCCGGCTCCCCGTAAACCGGCGGCTTCCACTTTAAAAATTTCTGTAGCGGGATTGTGATTCCAAGCTGCATGGCAAAACTGCTCCTTCCTGTCTATTGGTCCGGACCGTTTTCGTCGAACAGGCTCATCTGCGGGACCTTAAACGACTGCGTCGCCCTGGGGCGCACGGTGTCCTCCGGTCCGGGCGGCGCTCCCAATATGGTGGAATGCGGGTCGAAAACGGCCCGGTGCTCCAGAATCCGCTCCCAGTCAAAGGTGGCGTAGCAGTACGCGCAGCCGTTTAAGCAAGTGTTGTAAGAGCCCGCGTCCACGCTCTCCACACAGCCGCATTCGGGCCGCTGGTTTACGTCCTTACGGCAGCGGATCCGGCAGCCGGTGATCCGCTCGATGCGCTTCCGGTCGATGCAGCTGCCGTGGGCCACCCCGGCCCCGGATAAGTCCACGGCCTCGGCGCAGGACTCGATGGCCATGCCGCAGTTATAAGCGATCTTTGCCATAGCTCCGGCCAGTTCCAGCATCGCTTCCGTCCCCATGGGTTCCATCTGCAAACGCTCCATGTTTCTCCGTATCTTTTGGTACAGGTCCAGGAAACTGATCACCACCAGGTCCGCAGAGCCGCAGAGCGACCGTGCGATCTCCCCGAACGCTTTCAAATGATATTCCGGCGTATAGCGCCCGCTGATGAAAATGGGATCGTACCGCCAGATCACCCGCTCTCTGCCCAGCTCCCGCGCCAGGCGTTTGAATGTTGGGATCAGCACCTGCCGCTTGTCCGGCAGACCGGCCTCCACCTCCGCCCCATACCCGGTGAGGGTGAACTGGAAATAAAAGTCATAGCTCTCCAGCTCCCTTAACCGCCCCAACATGGGGGCCGGGTTCTTGGTCCAGAACACGATGCAGTCCACCACCTCCGGGGACAGCGAAATGCGGCTGATCTGCCGGGCGTTAAAGGGATTCCTCACATCCAGGAATCCCTCCCGCACCCGGTTCAAAAACCAGTCGCTGTAATAATTTGGCAAATCTGTTCTGCGGCTTGCGCTCAGTATCATTTGTTCTCCTCGTCTATCTGTTTCTTCCGTCCTCCCGGCTCTGTGTGCCCGTCTACCGGTTCAGCCACCACACCCCCAGATTCAGGTATGCCGCAAAGCACAGCCAGAAAAAGTAGGGGAGCTGCAGCCAGGCCGCGGTCCGGCTCACCCGATCAAACAGCCGGATCATAAGCGCCACCAGCCCCAGCAAAAGCAGCAGCCAGAAAAACGCCAGAAGCCGCATTCCCTCCCGGAAAAACAGGATGCTCCAGAAAAAATTCACAGCCAGCTGGATTCCGTAGACCGCCAGAGCGCGCACCCGCTCGGTCCTGCGCGTCAGCCAGACCATGGCCGCCCCGATCCCCATCAGGATAAAGAGAATGGTCCACACCACGGGAAATACCGCGCCGGGCGGGGACAGGGGAGGACGCTTTAAGGACGCGTACTCCTTCATCCCGTTCCGGCTCAAAAACCCGGACAGTCCGCCGACGCCCACCGCCAGCAGTACCGACAGCCCGTATAACTTCTTATGCCTCTGCATATCGCATCACCTCGGTTTAGTATATTGCGTTCCGGCAATGCCTATTCAGAGACTTGCGCCCGCGCCTAAAACTCCGGCCAAAGCCGCCCGTCCGGGGCAAATGGACAGCGCGCGGGATTTCCCTCCGCCCTCAGAATCACATCGTTTTTCAGGTCGTAAAGGGAGGACCACACCGTGTCCATACCCAGGCTGCGGTCGTACTGGCATATGAAGCCCATTTCCCCGGCAAGCAGACTTTGAATCTGCCCGGCCGTCCACGTTTTCCGTTGAGCAAACGCCCTCTCCATGGTCTCGTACCGCTCATGGGAGTGAACCGTGTCCTCCAGCTGCGCCTGGTAAGGCGTCAGGGCCCGGCTGACAAAATGGTTGGCCGAAAACACCGCTCCCCCGTCTCCCGGCCGGATCACCTCCAGAGACTCGCAGTTGCACTCTACCACCGCGACTGCTCCGCTCCGGTCCGCCAGCGTGATGGCCTGAGCCGAACCCACGGGCAGCTCCCGGATCGCTTCAATGGCCTCCTCCACGGTCCGGCACCGCTCCAGAACATACCGGACCAGCATCCCGGCGTTAAACCCAGGCGCAATTTTAGTGGGATACATGAAGGTCAGACCGGCGGCCAGGCCGTGTTCATTGACCCCGTCCTCCATCTCCGACCAGGCCGTGGTGGCCCCCACAAATCCGTACGCCCCCTCCAGCCGGTACAGCGGGCTGTCGCAAAACGGCTCCACCGCGGTGAGAAAATCGCTGTTGCGGCCGAACAGCACCGTCTCCCCATCCGAATACGCCACGCAGGAACAGTGATTCCCCACCGCAAAGCTGTACATGGACAAAAGAAATCCTTCCATCTGAACCTGCTCCGTCCTCTGCCCCTCGGCAATTCCCCGGATCTCGTCCAGTATTTCCGGAAAATGCCGCCGGTACATCGGGATTGCGGCCTGGGCATAGTCCAGGCGCGCCTGGTCCACCGTCAGGTGCTCCATCAGGTTGATACGCCGCTCGTAAAGCGTCGCTCCGTAACGCAGTCCGCTCTCGTAGTGGCTGCCCTTCCATGTTGAATGATTCATAAAATGTTCTCTCCTTATATTGTATTGAGAGATGGCGCCAGCTCTTGATACAAGACTACTTGAATAAAAATTTTCTGTCAATACTTATATTATTTTCTTTTTAATAATCAATTCACTTCAGAATATCATCCGCCGGATGGCGGCCTGCGCGGACCGGCACTTGCGCGGCGGGTGACTTTGCGCTATACTTGCCATTATCAGACATGTTCGGGAGGAAACACCATGTTAAAGGACTATGAACACAACGCGAAATACTACGAGACGGACCAGATGGGCTGCGTGCACCATTCCAATTACATCCGCTGGATGGAGGAGGCCCGGGTGGACCTGATGGATCAGATGGGCTGCGGTTACCGGGCCATGGAGGAAGCCGGCGTGTGCAGCCCCGTTCTGGAAGTGAACTGCAGGTACAAAAGCATGGTCCGCTTCGGCGACACCGTGCGCATCCACGCCTGGATCAAGGAGTACAACGGCATCCGCATGACCATCGGCTACGAGATGCGCGACGTTTCCTCCGGGGAACTGCGCACCCAGGCGGAGAGCGCCCACTGCTTCCTCACACTGGACGGCCGCCCCATATCCTTAAAGCGGTCTTATCCGGAATGGGATAAGCTTTTCCGCAATATGCTGGAGATGGAGGCAGGGAAAGGGGCTTAAAACCCGCGTTTCCCGCCTCCCTCCGTCACTGGTCCAGCTTGATCCCGGCCAGCATCCGGGCGAGTGCATCGTTGAGCGGCTCCTCCGTCTCCTTGCTCTGCTGGTTCAGATACTTGGTAACGTCCCGCTTGGTGACGCCCGCCCCCTCTTTTTTTCTGCGCTCCTGGAAGGCCTTCAGCTTTTCCTTATACCCGCATTTGCAGACAAATACCTGTCCGTCCCCTTTGCCCTTCAGCTCCATTTTCTTATGACACACCGGGCAGCGGGCGTTGCTGGTCCGGGAAATGGTTTCCCGATGGCCGCACTCCCGGTCCTGACAGACCAGCATCTCGCTGTTTTTTCCTTTGACCAGAAGCATTTTCTTTCCGCATACCGGGCATTTGGTGTTGGTCAGGTTATCGTGACGGAACTGGCCCCCGCCGGACTTGATCTGGCCGATCAGCTCCCGGGAATAACTGCGGATATCACTCATAAAGACCGCCCGTTTCAGAGCGCCTTTGGAAATTTTTGACAGTTTCATCTCCCAGTCCGCGGTCAGCTCCGGCTTCTTTAAATCCTCCGGCACCAGCTCCAAAAGCTGTTTCGCCTTGGAGGTCAGAAGAATGTCCTTGCCCCGCTTCTCCAGCAGAAAACTGGAAAACAGCTTTTCAATGATGTCCGCCCGGGTGGCCACCGTTCCCAGACCGCCGGTCTCACCCAGGGTCCGCGCCATCTCCTTATCCCCGGATTCCATGTAGGCCGCCGGATTTTCCATTGCGGACAGCAGAGTGGCCTCGTTAAAATGCGCGGGCGGCCTGGTCTTTCCCTCGGTCAAAACAAAGGTAAGCCGGTTCAACACGTCTCCTGTCTTTAAATCCGGAAGCCGCTGGCCCTTCACCTCCTGGTCCTCCTCCTCGTCCCCATCATATCCGTCCTCGTAAGCCGCCTTCCAGCCCTGGCTGCGCACAATGTTCCCGTGGGCCACGAAGCGTTCCCCGCCTGCCTTCACCGTCAGATTTGTCTGCTCGTACTCGTAGGACGGGTACAGCACGGCCAGGAACCGGCGCACCACCAGGTCGTAAATCCGCCGTTCGTCCACGGTCATGTGATCCAGCTGCACAAACTGCTCCGTGGGAATGATGGCGTGGTGATCCGATACCTTGCTGTTATCCACAAAAAACAGCTTCTCCGGCAGCGGGCGGGCCACAAGGCGTCCTGCCGCCAGCTTGTAGGGGCCCACGCCGCAGGCTTTCAGCCTCTCTTTTAAGGTGGGCACAATGTCCGCGCTCAGATAGCGTGAATCCGTCCGCGGATAGGTCAGCACCTTGTGGTTCTCGTACAGGCGCTGCATGATGTTGAGCGTCTCCTTGGCGGAATAGTTGAACCGCTTGTTAGCGTCCCGCTGCAGCTCCGTCAGGTCGTAGAGAAGCGGAGCCTGGGTTTTCTTCGGCGTACGCTTGATCTCCGCCACCACGCCGGTTCTCCCCGCTGCACCGGTTCCTCCTGCCGCGCTGGCTCCTCCTGCCGCACCGGCTCCTCCTGCCGCACCGTTACCGGCCGCCGCGCCTCCGCCTCCTGCCGCGCCGTTACCGGCCGCCGTCCCCTGGAGCGCTTTCAGCATCTGTTCCATGCGGGCCCGGTCAAAGGAGCGGAAGCTCTTTGTCTCCCCGTCCTGCCAGGTGAGCGTCAGGGCGGGGGAGGCGCATTTTGCCTGGATTCCATAGTAGGGCTGGGGAACGAACCTGCGGATTTCCTCCTCCCGCTTGGCGATCATGGCCAGGGTCGGCGTCTGCACCCGACCGCAGGAGAGCTGGGCATTATACTTGCAGGTCAGCGCCCGGGTGGCGTTGATGCCCACCAGCCAGTCCGCCTCCGCCCTGCACATCGCTGCGTCGTAGAGATTTTCGTAGTCCCTGCCGTCCTTTAGATTGGCGAACCCCTCCCGGATGGCCTTGTCGGTGACCGACGAAATCCACAGCCGTTTCAGCGGTTTCTGGCTGCCAGCCTTCTTTAAGATCAGCCGGGCCACCAGCTCGCCCTCCCGCCCCGCGTCCGTGGCGATAATGATCTCCCCCACGTCCTTCCGGTGAATCTGCGCCTTTACGGCCTGATACTGTTTGGTGGTCTGTCGGATCACCTCCAGCTTGAAGGGCTCCGGCATCATGGGCAGGTCCTCCATCTTCCACTCTTTATATTTGGGATCGTATGCCTCCGGGTCCGCCAGCTCCACCAGATGTCCCAGTCCCCAGGTGACGATGTAGGCGCCGCCCTCGATGGCGCCGTTTATCTGCCTGCCGCACTTTAACACCCGGGCGATATCCCGGGCCACGGAGGGTTTTTCCGCTATAACCAATGATTTCATAAATCCGACACTCCTTACATTTTCTGTAAATGCTCTGATGTTCCATTTATTGTACCATTATAGTGTAATTCGTCCTGGGATTCAATCGGAATCCCGGGAGAGTGGGGCCGCGCCTCCCCATCCGCACCGCTTTCCCGCGCCACATTCCCGCGCCGCCGCTCTATAAAAACAGGGCGGCTCTGCACATCTGCAAGCCGCCCCACTGTTATGTTCCCCCGGTCAAAGCGCCTGTGCCCCACCGGCCGGTTCATGATTTTCATTTGATTTCTCTTTCTCAATCTGTCTCCAAAACCCTGGAATATTCCTCCAGGGCATTAATCTCGTCCTCGCCGTCAAACAATAGTTCAAACCGGTCCCCGGCCTTAATGTCGCCGATGTGCATCATACTTTTGGCGTTGAACCTGCGTCCCGCCAGATCCACTGTTACCCGGCAGCTGTACTTGCAGCCGGTCTGGATCAAAAGTTTCATCTGGTTCCGGTATAATGTCTGATTGTCCGAGGCGGAAAATGCGCTCTTGATCATTTAACACCTGCCATATCCGTCGCGCCGGAAATTCTGCGACAGACCGGGGCTTCCCCCGTCCGCCGACCCATCCCCGGCGCAAAAATTTCTATTTTGTATTCTTAGCGGCGGTCCCTGCTGCGGTTTTCGCCGTCCGGGCAGCGCTCCTGCGGTGTTTTTGCAGTTCCGTCTGCGCCGCCCTGCGCTCCTCCTCCAGTTTGAAGAGTTCTTCCCTGCGTCCTTCTTCCCTGCGCCTGCGCTCGCTCATCGCCATCTCGTTGTATTTCTCCTGCAGCTCGCCCTTTTCAAACGCCAGATAACCGGCAAACGCATCCGGGAACCGAAAGGTTTTGACAACGCCTCCGCTCTGAAACCGTACTTTAATATGCTCCGCCGGCTCCTCCACTATACTGCCTCTGCCGAATTTCAAATGTTTCACTTCTTCATTCACCAACGACTCCATCCGCTCAACCTCCATCACCCGATCCACCCATGCAGCAGGCCCGACACCAAACGGCTCGGGCCATACTTTCTGAGACTTATTGCTTCTGTTTCTATTCTATCAGAAATTTCTGCTGATTTCTAATGATTCTTTGAGTTTTTTGGAATCTTCGTTTATTTTTACCCAAATCTCCGGCAGCACTTTTATGCAATATTACAATATTCCACCGGACAGCAGTCTGCCAAACGCCCCAACAGCCCCTAAGTTTCCCTCTCCCGCGCCCCGGACAGCTGCAAAAACGCTTCCATGGCGGGCGTCATCCACTTCACCGGATGGCAGAACAGGGCGCTCTCCACCGCAGGCGCGAACCCCTCGATCCTCACCCGCTCCAGAGTCCCTTCCTCCACCATGGGACGGACGGCGAAATCCGGCAGAATCCCCACCCCCAGGCCCGACCTGGCAAAGGTGCGGATCCCCTCGATGCTGTCCGCCTCCATCAATACATGGGGCACGATCCCGGCTCTGCGGCAGAACAGTTCAAACTGAAGGCGGTATGGGCAGCCCGGTTCGGTCAACAGAAAGGTGACGTCCTCAAGTCCGCTTACCGGAAGCATTTCCCCGGCACCGTACCGGCCGGGCGCGGCAACGGCCCAGATGGGATGGGACATCCCGCAGAAGGCGCGCCACGGGCTTCTCTCCTTCCGGTCCGCAATCACCCATGCGAAATCCAGCCGGCTGGAGCCAAGCATATCCTGTAGCGCCTCGATGCCGCCGCTGCGGACCACCAGATCCACCTTGGGATACAGTTGGTGGTACTGCTTCAGAAGATCGGGCAAAAACGCGGTACAGAGCGAAGAAAACGCTCCGATCCGCAGCTTCCCCGACGGCTCCCGCTGGTTTTTCACAGCCAGCCGGGCATTTTCCGCTTCCAGAAGCAGATTCCGGGCGTGCTCCAAAAGCGCTTCCCCCGGCTGGGTGAGCGCAATGCCTTTGGGCAACCGGTCAAACAGCTGTACCCCCAGTTCCTCCTCCAGTCCCTGAATCTGCGCCGTCACCGTGGACTGGGTGTAGCCAAGCTCAGAAGCCGCCCTGGAAAAACTGCCCGCATCCGCAGCCCTGACAAATGTATTCAGATTGCGCAGTTCCATTTCCCGATCTCCCTCTGTGGTATCGAAATTTTCGAATCTCCTTATAATATATTTCAATTTTACAGAATTGTAAAGGCCTGCTATACTGAGTGCAGAAACCAGACAAAACCTACAAGGAGGAATCCCCATGAATATCACTGTAATCGGAAGCCATCTCTGCCCTGACACCCTGCTGGCGCTCTGCAAGCTGCGCGAAGCCGGAATCGACGTGGACTTCAAGAATCTTTCCGCTTCCCTGCCGGACTTAAAGGCCTACTTATCCGTGCGCGAATCCGATCCGCTGTACGAGGCGGTCCGGAAAAACGGCGGAATCGGCATCCCCTGCTTCGTCTTTGAGGACGGCCGCCGCACCCTGGGCCTGGACGAAGTCCTGTCCGCAAAATAGTCCCCATAGACCCGCCCCGGCTGTTCATTCCCTCCGCAGCCGGGGCGTTTTTTGGAAGTCTCCTGCCGGTCAGTCCTCAAACACCGGCTTCTCCACTTCCCCGTCAAAATACAGGGCCTGCCGGTTCTCCAGGGCGTAGGCCGCCATCCGCCGCTCAATGTCATCCGCCTTTTCCATGGCGTAAAGCCTTTTATTCAAATCTCCAAACTCCGGCTCCAGATCGCTCATCTGATCCCAGCGGTCCTCCCGCTCCTTGGCGGGTTTGCCGCCCATGCGGTCCGCAGACTCCCGGATGATCCCGTACAGTTCCTCCATCCCCATCTCCCTGGCTCCGTTCATGGCGTCCTCCCAGACGATGCCCGTGGAATTGGAGTAAAACTGGTCGTGCCCGCCGTTGTTGACCTCGGCCAAATACCATTGCAGGGCAAACAGATACCGCTGCGGGGCGGTAAAACCCTCCAGGTCCCGCTGGTACTGCTCCTCCCCGTCGTAAATGCTCACGCTCCACCAAAGCGGATCAATGATCTCCTGAATCTCCCCGGACTCAATCACCGCGTCGTCCACAATCACCCGCTGTTTCGCCATCTCCATACTGCTGTTCTCCTCTCCCGCCGGTCATGGCAGCGCCGGCGCATACATGTTTTGTCTTAATCCGCCTCCTCCGGAGGCCATCCGTTTTCCCGGCGTTCCCGGTATTCCTCAAACTTTTCCTCGATCTCCTTCAGCACCGCCGCGTAGGTTAGAAATTCCTGCTCCAGCCGTTCCCGGTGCTCCGGGTTCTTTTTATAACAGATCCGGTGCTCCATGCTGGCCCAGAAGTCCATGGACATGGTCCGGAACTGGACCTCCACCGGAAAATATTCCATGGCGTCAAGGCAGTACACCGGCGCTCCCATCACGATGTGGTAGCTGCGGTAGCCGTTGGGCTTGGGGGTGGCGATGTAATCCCGCTCCTTCACCAGCACCAGGTCCGACTGCCGTTTTAATCCCGCCGCAACATTATAAATATCGTCCACAAAATAGCAGATCACCCGGATGCCCGCAATGTCCTGAAGGTAATCCCTGGCATTGGACACGCTGTCCCTCTGTCCCAGGCGCCTGAGCTTGTCCTCGATGCTCTTCTTGGCCTTAATCCGGTTCTGCATATTGTGGATGGGACCGCACACCGCCCTGCTGCCGTAAAGGCTGTGGTTCAGGATTTCCAAACGCGTCTCCAAAAGCCTTCTGGCATCCTCGTATGGCCGGATCAGGTCGTAATACTGTTCGTTGGTCATATCCATTTCCCCGCACTCTTCATTTCGCGGATCAAACACATTCCCGTTTTCCGCACTGGTTTTCAGCATAGCGGAAAGATGTGTCTATTCTATGGATGCTTTCTGGTTTATTTATGAAAATACCATAAATTTACCGTTACAGCGCCGTCCCCCTGGCCGGAACGGTCAGGCCGTCCATTTTCACGCCTTCGTGCTTCAGCAGCCAAATCTTCTTGTCGAGCCCCCCGGCATAGCCGGTCAGGCTGCCGCCGGTCCCCACCACCCGGTGGCAGGGAATTATAATCGAGATGGGATTGTGGCCCACCGCCCCGCCCACCGCCTGGGCGGACATACTCTCCCGTTGGAGCCGCTTTGCCGCTTCCCGGGCGATCTGCCCGTAGGTGGTGAGCTCTCCGTAAGGGATTTCACAGAGCAGTTCCCACACCGTCTGCCGGAATTCTCCGCCCACTGGCGCCAGCGGCAGCTCCGACGGCTCCGGCTTTTTTCCGTTAAAATACCGGTCGAGCCAGTCCTTTGCCCTGGAAAATACCTCCAGCTCCTCGTTGGGCCGCAGCTCCCCAGGCACGGTGCCTCCGAAGTATTTTTGCCCCTCCATCCAAAGGCCCGCCAGGTTCAAACCGTCGCTGGCCAGGGTGAGAAGCCCCACCGGAGAGTCGTATTTCATCTCATAGTACATACCGTTCCTCCTGAATCCTGTTTTACAGGGAATTCCACAAATTCATCATAGCATAGCTGCGCCATGGCCGCCAGCGCTCGGCCAGCTCCCGGATTTCCCCGGCCTTCCGGGGCGCCAGCGCCTTTTTGATGTCGTGATCCGTCTCCAGAAATGCATCGGTCCAGCCGGACGCCCGCATCGCCATGTACCCGGCGGTCCAGGCGCCGATGCCCGGAAGTTCCATCAGCTGCGCGGCCATTCGCTCCGGGTCCGCTCCCGCGGACAGCCGGATAGAACCGTCCATCATCTTTCCCGCAAGTGCGGAAATGGTATTGGCCCGGGCGGCGATAATCCCCAGGGCCCCCAGCCTGCCGGAAACCGGCTCCTCCAGCCCGCAGATGTCCCGGACGGTGGGAAATACGTGGGTCAGGCCCTCCACCTCCGTCCGGATCGGCGTTCCCAGCTCCCGCGCCACCCGCCCGGCCAGCGTCGTGGCCCCCTTGACGGTGATCTGCTGTCCCAGAATTGTGCGGACCGCCATTTCAAAAGGTTCAAAGCAGCCGGGAACCCGGACGCCGGGCACACATAACCCTGGCTTTAGCGTCTCCATTGCCTGCAAGGTCTCATTGATCCGGTTGGGATCGCAGTTTAAGTCAAACAGTTCCCTGACCCGCGCCAGCACCTGGGGCAGCACCGCCAGAAAGGGCGCGGACACGGTGACGCGAAGCGCATTTTGGGCGGGCACGTTTTCTGCCCTGATCCAGCCGCACACGTTTGTCCCATCCCGCCTTACAAGCCGCACGGTCCTGTAGTAGGCGCTGTCCCGGACAATCTCCACGCCGGGAATTGCCCGGGGAGCCAGAAATGCGAGCAGACGCTCCCAGTCATAGGCCGGGCGGTATCCCAGCATCAGGGAGATGTTCTGCCCCTCCGGTCGGTCGGCCTGGCCGGTCTGCCTGCGCAGCGACGTTGGGGAGAGGTGGTAGCGCGCCCGGAACAAGTCGTTAAACCGGCGCAGACTGCCGAAGCCGGAGGCCATGGCCACCTCCAGAACGGAAAGCCCGGTATCCGTCAACAGGCTTTTGGCCAGCAGCAGGCGGCAGGTCTGCAGGTACTGCACCGGCGAAACCCGGTACTCCTCCCGAAACACCCGCCGCAGGTGCCGTGCCGTACAGCCCAGGGACGCGGCCAGCTCCTCCAGGCTCTCAATGCTCCCGCAATGTTCCTCCAAACGCTTCGCCGCCAGGACTGCCAGCCTGCGGGAGGCGTCCACCGGCGCGCAGCCGGGCGCAGTCTCCGGGGCAGCGCTGCGTGTCTGGAGCCGGGCCGCCGGGACCATCGGAGCGCGGCTGGTCCCTGTCTGCGGGACAGCGCTGCACATCTGGAGCCGGGTCGCCGGGACCATCGGCGCGCAGCCGGGGGCCAGTTCCGGGCGGCATAGCAGACAGGGTCGAAAGCCCGCCCGCTCCGCCTCGGCGGCGGTTTTAAAAAAGGTGCAGTTTTCGGGCCTAGGCAGACGCGCCCGGCACACAGGGCGGCAGTAAATCCCCGTGGAGGTCACGCCCACGAAAAAATGCCCGTCAAAGCGGGAATCCTTAGATTGAAATGCCGCGTAACAGGCGGCGTGGTTGTCCATTGTCATGGCGGTTCTCCTGTCTGTTTTGGCGCCTTGTGGGCACATGCGGGCGTTTAAAAAGAGCGGGGTTTCCTTCATTAATTATACTTTGTCGTCAACTATAGGTTGTCGATAAGGGATACATTTCCTTAATTATAACAGATCGGACAGAAAAGTCCCGCCATTTTCGGACATAGATATTTTTCTGTAATTATATAGCAAAAAGGCCCTGAAAACAATCGTTCTCAGAACCTTTTTTATCGCTGGGCCAGCGGGATTCGAACCCTCGAATGCAGGAGTCAAAGTCCTGTGCCTTACCGCTTGGCGATGGCCCATCAGCCGAAATTCCACCGGCATACCCAAACATAATACCATAGAATCCGCCGCTTGGCAAGCCCCGTTTCAGCCTGGATTTTTAAGGATTTTTAAGCCGCATGTCCATTTCAACAGCGAAAATCCATCCGCTTCCCGAGCCTTCTCTCCTCCGCCGCCCACCCATTGCACGCGCATTTTCCTGCCGGCGGCCGATAACCTGTGCTCCGCACTTTAAGGCCCGCCGCCGGCAGACGCATTACACCTCGCCAGACATGTTGCGCCTGGCATACAAATTACGCCCCATAAACATTCGCCGCCTCCCGGATCAGCGTCTCCACAAGCCGCTGCATACCGGCGACCGCCGGATGATTTTCCAGCCCATACTCTGCTGCCGTACGTTTCATCCTGGGCGCTGCCAGCCAGGTGCTGCCCGACTCATCCTCCCACACGGATATTCGCAGCGGCAGCTCCAGGGAAATACTCTGATCCGCCTGCATTAGCCCTGTGCCGACCTTGGGGGAACCAAACACCAGCACGGTGGTGGGGCGAAGCTCAAGGCCGGCCTCCAGGGCGTTTTTGCCGTGGTCAAACTTTGCAAACACGGGGATATTCCGTTTCTCGAGCCCTATTTCCAGCCGCCGCAGGGTCTCTTCGACCGGATACTGCCCTTCCAGCAGGAACAGGCGGTTGTCGTCGTAGTTGGTGGACAGCAGGTCCCCGAACGCCCCGGCGATCCTTCTGCCCAGATTCGTGAAATCCACCCCCTCCCGGTTCGCCATCAGAGTCACGCAGACCAGCTCGTCCGGATGGGTAAAACGACTCAAAAATGAGGAAAAGCCCGGAACCGAGCCTTTGATATCCATTAAACCGCGGTGATGGTAAAACTGCCAGCCTGCGTTGGCGGGCACGCTATTTCCGTCCGGAAGCTTCCACGGCCCGTAGAGCTGCGCCCGGTTTTCCGCTTTTTCGATGAGCACTCCCCCTGCCAGCCCGATATCCCAAAAGGAAATATCCTGCGCCGAGGCCCAGACGTCCCCGAAGCCTCTGAGGGCCGTGGAGGGAATCACGCTGTAAGGGCTGCCATCCTGCCTGTAACTGGCGGCCTGCTCCACCGGGTCGATAAAGCGCCCGTCCATTTTGAAAAGCTGGTGGGTATTGCCGGTCTGAGATACATCCTCGCTGTAATATTGATCCAGATCGCCGGTAAATCCGGTGTGACGCAATCCCAAACGCTCAAACTGATGTTTCTTCACAAAGCTCTCGTAGTCCATTCCCGAGACCCTGCCGACCACCTCTGTCAGCAACAGGAAATTGGTTGCGCTCTGTTCAACCCCTGTGCCCGGCTCAAAACTCAGCTCCTTCTCCCCCACCAGGGCCGCCAGACCGGCAAAGCTCCACTCTCTCTGCGAATCGTAGCCCTCCGCCTGCCGGTAATCCGCCAGACCGGCTGCATGGTGCAGGAGCTGGCGGGACGTGATCCCCTTCCACCGCAGGGGCAGATTTTCCACATACTGCGAGACAGGCGCGTCCAAATCCAGCTTTCCCGCCTCGTACAGCTGCATGGCCGCCACCGCCGCATATGCCTGGGAAATGGGACCGGCCGGCCACATGGTATTGACGGAAGCCAGCCGCCGCTGCTTCTCGTCGGACAGCCCGTATCCCACTACCCGTGGGATATAAGGGGCCTGTACAATGGCCAGTGTCAGGCCCGGAATACCATTTTCCTCCATAAACTCCCAGATCATTTCATCCACAGTTCTCCCCAGGTAAGATACGTCCGCGCTTCCCCTGATCTTCATCTCTGCGTGCTCTTTTGTATTCATATAGTCCTTCCCCTTTCTTTACCGTCAATCTGTTACTATTTTAAATACAGTTTATACTGTAATTATAGTAGTTACAGATTGGTTTGTCAAGGAAAAACGCAAAAAAAATACCTTACCGTCTACCGGTAAGGTATCTCAAAGGGTGAGTACAGGGATTCGAACCCTGGGCCTCCAGAGCCACAATCTGGCGCGATAACCAACTTCGCCATACCCACCATATTAAATTGTACGGACTCTCGTCCGAACGAGCCTGAAGGGATTCGAACCCCCGACCCACGGCTTAGAAGGCCGTTGCTCTATCCAACTGAGCTACAGACTCAATCCCGGCAGCCTCCCGAGGGACTCAACCGTCGCCTGCCACTTGTCCGAAGTTCTTACCCACAGCGGTACACACTTCTGTCGTGTCAACGTGTTATAGTCTATCATACTTTTTTGACGATTGCAAGCTATTTTTTATATTTTTTTTAAGCTGCAATTTTCATGCCCGGTGACCTTATTTTTCAGACAATGGGGCTTCCGGCCCCCTTACTGTTGCACGAGTGTGGACCGGCACCGCCCTGGACCCTGTATAAATTGACTTTACCGGTCGGGTATGATACAACAAAGAAATACAGCCGCAGTCAAACAGAGCTGACGGTACGGGAGGTGAACGCAATGTCTTATATCGATATGGGCAGATATCTCTGTACAAAATCCATTGCACGGGCATAATTTGTACAGAGTAAACGGCGGTTTTGCCCGCATTGGGTTTTGTACTTATGGAACCGAAAAAATGATTCTGTAAGGAGAGAAACTTCAATGGAAAAAAGTTTTAAGAAATATCTGTTATTCTGGTTCGGCGGCTCCGTCTCCCAGCTGGGGAGCGCCATGACCAGCTTTGCATTGATCCTGTGGACCTACACCCAGACGAAATCCGCCATGGCCGTGTCCCTGATGTCCTTCTGCAATTACCTGCCTTATATTCTGGTCAGCTTATTTGCCGGCGGCTTTGTGGACCGGCACCGCAAGAAAACCATTATGCTCGCAGCGGACTCCATCGCGGCCATTTGTTCCCTTTTTGTCCTGCTGTGCTGGCGGTCCGGGGAGCTGAAAATCCAGTACATCTACGCAGTCAACTGCGTGATCGGATTTATGAATTCCTTTCAGATACCGGCTCAGTCGGTGGCGGTGGGAATTCTGGTGCCCAAGGATAAAATCGCCCGGATGAGCGGCATGGACTCGTTCTCGACCAACCTGGTTTCCGTGGTTTCACCGGTGCTGGCCTCCTCCATCTTTGCCTTCGGCGGTCTGGGCGCGGTGATCGCGGCGGATCTTTTGTCCTTTTTGTTTAATTTTGCGCTGCTTCTGATCTTTATTAAAATACCGGAGGAGCTGTCCAAAGCGCCCAGGGGAGCTTCCGTCCTGTCCGGCTGTTTTGACGGTTTCCGGTTCCTGTTCCGCCACAAGGGGCTGTGGTACATCATCGTCACCATGGCGGTGCTGAATTTTTTCTCCCGCCTGACCTACGAAAATATCCTGTCCCCCATGATTCTGGCCAGGAGCGGCGGCAACAGCCTGGTTCTCGGGGCTGTCAACATGGTCCTGGGCGCCGGCGGCATTCTGGGCGGACTCATCATCTCGCTCAGGCCGTTTAAAGTCAGCAGCGTAAAACTGATCTACTTCTCAGCCGGAGCGTCCTTTCTGCTGGGCGATCTGATGATGGGGCTGGGAAAAAACGCCGTCTGGTGGAGCCTTGCCGCGGTGTGGGCCAGCCTGCCCATTCCGTTTCTGGCGGCCGGACAGAGGATGATCCTGTATCAGATGGTTCCACGGGAACTCCAGGGAAGTGTATTTTCCGTGCGGAATGCGATCCAATACTGCACAATCCCGGCCGGGCTTCTGTTGGGCGGCTACCTGGCCGACTTCGTGTTTGAGCCGTTCATGCAGTCCGGCTCCGGCGCGTCCGCGGCCCTTGGACAGCTGGTGGGATTGGGAAATGGAAGCGGCATGGCGGTCATGTTCCTGTGCACCGGCGTTCTTGGGGCGGCGTTCAGCCTGATGGCCTACCAAAAGAAGGAAATACAGGATCTGGAAAAATCCGGGCTGTAGTCTCTTTTGAAACTCTATCCCGTTTTTTCTCCGATCTACCCTATAAAAACAGCAAAAAAAACGGGAAACCTCGCTATCACAAGGTTTCCCAGTTTTTTATAAGAGCAGGTGATGGGAATCGAACCCACGTATCTAGCTTGGAAGGCTAGTGTTCTACCATTGAACTACACCTGCATATCTTCAAGTCGGGGTGACAGGATTCGAACCTGCGACTTCCTGGTCCCAAACCAGGCGCTCTAGCCAAGCTGAGCCACACCCCGGTGTCAGGCAAGGTATACCTGTATTTCCCCGTCTCGCGACGCAAAAATTATTATATACCATGCCTTTGCTCTTGTCAACTGGATTTCAAATATTTTTTCCGCAGCCACCTCCGCATTCAAGCAAAATCATCAACGAGTTTTTCTTAAAATTGCTTGAATTTCAGAAATGGATTGATTATAATATAAATGTAATAAAAAAGGAACAGCCACCTCACACAAGAGGTTGGCCGAATACTCAACTGACAGAATTGCCACCCTTTCAACCGCCAAGTTTACAAGGGTGGTTTTTCTGCGCCTGTCTCCAGGACTTAGAAAACGCTACTGACTAATCTTTAAGATAAAGGTCAGCAATGCGAGAATGAACATACCAAAGGCCATTAAGTCTTTGAAATCAAATTTCATTCGCACCACCTCCCATCTTATGTAAAATGGAAGGCCAACACCTTGTAATAACATGATTGTTCCCTATGAATATTTTAACTTATAAACATATGTTTGCCAAGCATGTTTCATCAATTAAAAACCTTCTTTTTCCGCAGCCACCTCCGGCCAAGGAACCTTCACCTCTCCAGATAATTCAGCGAGAAATGGGCCTCCCCGTCCCGGTCGATGTCCATCAGCATATAGGACGGGCGGTGTCCGTCCTGACGCGGGTAGGAAAGGCTGCCGGGATTCAGAACGATCAGGTCCTTGTCCCCGTCCTTTTTGTCCACCTCGTAAAATGGACGGTGTGTGTGGCCGTACATGACGATATCAAATCCCCCGGCCCGCGCCTCCTTGATCAGGCGCTCCGGTCCCAGGGACACGCTGTAATAGTGGCCGTGGGTCAAGAGAACCCGGTAACGGCCGATCATGATATCCTTTTCCCGGTCCAGATTGGAGAAAAAGTCATTGTTTCCCAGCACAAATTCCAGATCGCAGCCCTCGTTGACCCAGGAGGCGATCTCCTGCTCGCTCCCCTCCGCATCGCCTAAGTGGATCAACATATCCAACCGGCCGCTGCGCTCCAATATTTCCTTCAGATTCACGTCCTTGCGATGGGTATCGCTCACTATCAGTATCTTCATCCCTTATCCTTTCCCAGCCAGCTGACCAACGCTTCTCTCATGGCCCGCAGCGCCTTGCCGCGGTGACTGATCCGGTTTTTCTCATCCATGGTAATCTCCGCCGATGTCTTTCCAAATTCCGGAAGCCACAAAATGGGATCGTATCCGAATCCGCCGCTTCCCGCGGGCTCCCGGGCGATTCTCCCCTCCATGGTCTCCTCGGTGTGCAGCACACTCCCGCCCGGCAGCACCGCCGCGATGTTGCAGACAAAACGGGCGCTGCGCTCCTCTTCCCGGGCCTCCTTCAGGCGGTCGATAATGGTTCGGTTCTTCACCTCGTAGGAGGTGTCCTCGCCCAGATAGCGGGCGGAGTAAATGCCGGGCTCGCCGCCCAGATAGTCCACCACCAGACCGGAATCGTCGGCCAGCACGATGCCGCCGGTCTGTTCCCAGACGGCCCTGGCCTTGATCTCGGCGTTCTCGCCAAAGGTAGTCCCGTTCTCCTCGATCTCCAGGGAAACGCCGACCTCCTTCATGGAGAGCACCGGCAGTCCCAGATCGGATAAAATGCTGCGGATCTCCCGCATTTTCCCTTCATTTCCGGTGGCAAAAACAATTTTATCTTCCATTGGTATAATCCTGCTTTCTATCGGTTGGAGGTGTAGGCCTTCAGGCAGACATTGCACTTCTGAGTTTCCTCCACGTGCTCCCATTTGTCGCCGTCAAAGCTCAGATACCCCTCCCCGTCGCTCAAATCAATCTCGGCCATCCCATCCCCGGCGTCGTACTCAATCGCCACGGGGTGGACGGTTCCCGGAGTTGTTATTTTCACTATTATAGCAAATTTTTCGCCGTCATCCAATACTATTTTTTGATCCAGCGGTATGGTGTAAAAACCGGCGTAGCGCAGCCGTCCCTCCGCCATCTTCACCCGCTGTCCGAAGGTTTGGTCGGCCTTCTCTCCCAGATGTCTGGCCACGTATATTTCGTAGTCCGTGTTCTGGTCCGTGGCGTAAAATCCCGCCGCCTCCAGGTTCTCCCCTTTTCCGGCGGTGTATGCGTTGGCAAACCAGGCGCTGTCCCGGCCGTAGCCGATCTGCCCCACCCAGCCGCACAGATCGCTCTGGTAATTGTGATCGTAGTTATCCACCGGCTCCACGCCTGTATACACGATGTTGTGCACGCCGATGTTGGTGTCGTAGTAGGAGACATAGAAATATCCCTGGTCTCCAAAATCCTCGCCCCAGCTGTTGGTGCAGATGAACGCCCCGTCTCCCTCCAGGCCCATGTTAAAATTGTCCTTGGAGTAATTGTCGTCCCAGCCGATGATCACGGAATCGTGATTGGGCTTCTCATCGCCGATGTAACAGTAGGAGTTTGTGGTGCGGTTGTAATACACCGACTCGCTCTGGTAGTTGCGCATGGAGGTGTAGAGGGAGCTCTGAACGCCCCCGTAACGGTACACGGCCTGCTTGATGGCGTCATAGTCCTTGGCCGGCAGAATCTGAATGTCCTGCACGTGAAGGCAGGGCTTTAAGCCGTCCGGGGAGTAGCCGTCCCCATAAGGGTCCTCCGACTCCAGCACCGGGCCCTGCCAGGCCAGCAGGTAGGCCATGGACATGGTGTACTCCCCGCCAGCGTCCTGGGACATGGAAAAGCTGTTGTGCATGGTCATGTGATCCACGGACAGCTCCAGGGGCTTGCCCGGGAGCAGGGAGGACTCCAGCGCCTTTAAGGATGCGAACGCCCAGCAGGTTCCCAGGGATCCCTGGTTGCCGATCTGGGGGGCGCGGCCCATTTTCCGGTAGTCGAAGGAGGACGGCAGCTTCACATCTCCCCCACCGCTCTGCGCCTCCTGATCCCGGTGGATGATCTCCGCACAGGGGGGCTGGCCGTCCGGGGAGGCGTCTGACTTGCCACCGGTTTTGCCGCCGGTGCCGTTTGCGCCGTTTGCCGCACTGCCGCCGGTGCCGTTTCCGCTGCCCGCTACTCCGGTCCCGCCGCTATTTGCGCCGCTTCCCGTACCGCCGCCCACGCCGTTTCCGCCGCCCGCCGCTCCGGTCCCGCCGTTTGCCGCACCGTTTCCGCTGTTCGACGCTCCGCCGCCTGCGCCGCTTCCGCCGTTCGCAGCACCATTTCCGCCGTTCACTACGCCACTTCCGCCGCCTGCCGCACCGCCCGGATTCCACTCGTTTCCGCCGCCGTCCGCATTTCCGCTTTCCGCGCCGCCGTTCTGCTGTGCCTGCGCGCCGTTGCCGCCGTCCGGCTGCCAGCGGCTGCACCCTGCGGTCAGTCCCAGGCTGAGGGCCAGGGCCAGACAGAGGCTGCGACTCCTGGATTTCCTTCTATTCTGTTTCTGTCTCAATGGTCCGGTTCTCCTGATTCCGTCTGGGAGGCCTGGGGCCCATAAACTGGTAAAAATAGGTCTTAAGCATCCCGTTATAAATCTTGCGGTTTTTGTCCGCCTTCCGCCCGATGTATTTCTCCGCATCCTCGTAGGACGTGATCAGATACATGGACCAGGCGTCCAGCGCGCGGTAACGCTCCCCGATCTCCCGGTACAGCGCCGGAAGGCTGGCTTTGTCCTCAAGGCGCTCGCCGTAGGGGGGATTGGAAATCACGAACCCGTACTTTTTGGGGTGGCTCAGAGCGCTCACCGGCCGCTCCTGGAAATGGATCATGTGATCCACCCCAGCCTGGGCCGCGTTGGCCCTGGCCGCCTTCACGATATCGCCGTCGATGTCATAGCCCTGGATATCTACCTTCACGTCCTGCTCCACCAGGTCGTTCGCCTCGTCCATGACCTCGTACCAGAATTTGCGCGGCACCAGGCCCTTCCAGTCCTCCGCCAAAAAGGAGCGGTTCATGCCGGGGGCCATGTTGGCCGCCATCATAGCCGCCTCGATGGGGAAGGTTCCGCTGCCGCAGAAGGGATCCACCAGAATCCGGTCCCGGTTCCAGGGTGTCAGAAGGATCAGCGCCGCGGCAAGAGTCTCCGTGATGGGGGCCTTGGCCGTCAGGGTGCGGTAGCCCCGCTTGTGCAGGGAGTCGCCGCTGGTGTCGATTCCGACGGTCACCACGTCCTTGTACAAAAAAACGCGCAGCGGAAAGCTGGCCCCGTCCTCCGGGAACCAGGTCACGTTGTAATGGCCCTTCATCCGCTCCACCATGGCCTTTTTCATGATGGACTGGATGTCCGACGGGCTGAACAGCTTGCTCTTGATGGAGGACGCCTTGGCCACCCAGAATTTTCCATCCCGGGGTATATACTCCTCCCACGGAATCTCCCGGGTCCCCTGGAACAGCTCCTCAAAGGTTCTGGCCTCAAAGGAGCCCACCTTTAAGAGCACCCGCTCCGCCGTGCGCAAAAACACGTTGGCCCGGCAGACGGCCTCCTCGTCGCCGATAAAGGTCACTCTTCCGTCCTCCACCAGGGAAATCTCATAGCCCAGGTCCAGTATCTCTTTCTTCAACACAGCCTCCAGGCCGAAATGGCAGGGGGCGATCAGTTCAAATGTACGTTTCAATCTTCGTTCCTCACTCTTTCTCTACAGGCTGATCTGCCTGACAATTTCCCCGTCCAGGGTCAGAATCGTAAACACTCCGTCCTCCAGCAGCGCGTAGGTGGCCGGATTCCCGCCCTTGGGAATGGACACGGAGCCGGGGTTGAGTATCTTTATACGCCTCCCGTCCTCTGCGGTGATCTCCTTGGCCTCCAGCAGGTGGGTGTGGCCGTGAATCAGCGCGTCCCCGTCCGTTAAGGGCGGCAGATGGTTCTCGTTGTACACATGGCCGTGGGTGGCGTACATGCGCGTTTGCCCCACCATCAGGAGGCAGTAGTCCGCCAGAATCGGGAACTCCAGCACCATCTGGTCCACCTCGGTGTCGCAGTTTCCGCGCACTGCCAGAAGTTCATGTTTAAGGGGATTTAACATGGCGATGACCTCCTTGGGCGCATACTCCCTTGGGAGGTCGTTCCTCGGGCCGTGGTACAGAATGTCGCCCAGCAGCACCAGGCGCTCCGCCCCCGAATTTTTATAGAGTTCCAGCATCCGCCTGCAATAGAAGGCGGAGCCGTGTATATCGGATGCAAACATGAGTTTCATGCGGTTTCTCCTCTTTTCCCGTATTTTTCACCTCTCTATTCTATAGCCCCTGGGGCCCTTCTGTCAATGAATTTTCCCCGGTAATAGAGCATTCCTCCGGCCAGATCCACACAGCGGTAACCCATTCTCCCCAGATCCCGGCAGGCCAGCATGCTCTTGGCTCCCCGGTCGCAGTAAAATACCAGGGTGTAATCCTTCGGCAGCTCGTCAAGGCGCTGTTCCAGCTCCTCGTAGGGAATGTTTATGCTGCCCCAGATCCGTTCCCGGTTGTACTGATGCGGCTCTCTCAAATCCACCAGCAAAAAAGCGCCTCCCTGTTCCAGCCACTGATCCAGTTCTCTGTATGATATCATTGGAAATTCCATAATATTCCATCCTTTCCGGCCCGGACATCCGAGACAGGCCATGTACTACTATCATTATATGAGACCTGTCCCTGAAGCGTGAGAGCCCGGCCGGACCCGGAAAGAGGCCGTGGGCGCAACTGAAAAAACCCGGCCTGTGACGTTCATCACAAACCGGGTTCTGCTCATCGTGTTCTCGATTGAAAACCGCCGGAATAATCCGCTATAATTAGCGCTCGTTGTTCTGAGAGCTGTTGCGGCTGCTGTTCTGAGAGCTGTTCTGAGAACTGTTGCGGCTGCTGTTCTGAGAAGAGTTCTGAGAGCTGTTCTGAGAGTTGTTGCGGCTGCTGTTCTGAGAGGAGTTCTGAGAACTGTTCTGGCTGTTGTTCTGAGAGCTGTTCTGAGAATTGTTACGGCTGCTGTTCTGGGAGCTGTTCTGGCTGCTGTAATTCTCAGCGTCATTGTTGAAGTTATTTCTGTTGTTCATTTTTTTACCTCCTAAAAAGCTTTTTTGGTTACACGGTTAGTATGTCTAACTTTCAGCTCTCTATTCGGCATTTTTTAAAATTTTTTTAACAGTATGTTTTCCCTTCCATCAGAAGGTGCGCGGTCCTGAAACCGGAGGTTTTGACGATGCGGACCGAGCCGTTTTCAGGTTCAAATTCCACACCCGCTTCCAGAATCCCGCCGGGATGGCCGATGCGCAGTCGTTCCGGGTCCGCATCCGCTCTCAGGGCGCGGTTGACCACGGTTCCCGGGATCACGGCCGCAGCCGCGGTGCACATGGCTCCGGTCATGGCGTAGGTGGGATGGGTTTTCTGCATGGACATCATCCGGGCCGTCAGGTCGATCTGATCCTGGCTGATGGCCGTGCCGGAGGTCGCCTCATAATCCTTGGGTTCCGCCACAATGGTCATTTTAGGCACCGCCGGGCTTTCCCAGGCGGAGCGCTCGATACTGGAAACAAATCCCAGTTTTAAAGCCGCAGCCCCTCTGACCGTCTCCAGAAGCCGGAGCATTTCCGGGTCGCCGTCGATCTGCGCCGGAAGCTCGGTCCCCGACAGTCCCACGGCCTTTGCGGGCACAAATACCAGCGGGTTAGCGGCGTCCACGATGGAGACCTCAACCTGGCCGAAGCCGGGGATATCCAACATATCCGAGGCATTTCCCGTGGGCAGCAGCTTTCCGGTCACGGAGCCCATGGGATCGAGAAAGCTCAGCTTGATGGGAGCCGCTGTGCCCGGCACGCCTGCAATGGCAAAGTCGCCATCGTATTGTACTCTGCCGTTCTCCACCTGGACCTGGGCCTCGATCACCTTATCGGTGTTGGTATTGTAGATCCGAACGGTGGTCACCGGCTCTTTGGGATTGACCAATCCCTTCTCCAGGGCGAAGGGGCCGACGCCGGAGGAAATGTTTCCGCAGTTGCCCTTGTAGCTGACCAGGGGCTTATCCACGGCGACCTGGGCAAAGGTGTAGTCCACGTCCACTCCGGGCCGCTCGGACCTGGAGACGATTGCCACCTTGCTGGTCACCGAGGCGGCCCCTCCCAGGCCGTCGATCTGCTTGGGGTCCGGGCTTCCCATAATCCGCATGAGCAGCGCGTCCCGCTGCTGCCCATCCTCCGGCAGATCCTTCTTCAAAAAATACAATCCTTTACTGGTTCCTCCCCGCATCACGGTGCAGGGAATCGGGTTTGTTCTGTCCATTTTTGTTTTCTCCTTTATTTAATAATTCCGTATACGCCCACGGCCGACAGAATAATGTTAGCGATTACGCAGGCAATGGCAATCATAAACAGCCGTCCGAACAGCTTCTGCTGCTCCTGCTCCTTATTCTCCGAATTGGAGGCCGCCATGTAAGCAGCCAGGATCAGGCCGCCTCCGGTGGATGCGGGGCTGAACGCGGAGGACAGGGATGAGGAAATCATCACGCTGGTCAGGCTGATAAATCCGGCGCTTCCCGTTCCCAGGGAATCCACGATGGTTCCGATGGTGGGGACCATGGTCGGGATTACCACGCCGGTGGTGCTGCTGAAGAATGACAGGATCGAGGAAATGAACGCGATGATCGGAGCAGCTGTCGCAGGGGTCATGATCGCCAGCAGCGCTTCGGAGATCAGGTCGATGCCGCCCATTTCAATTACCACATTCATCAGAACGCCCACGCCGCAGATCAGAAGCAGGGTTCCCCAGGGGATCTTGGCCAGGGCCTGTTTCTCTTTGGCAACGCCCAGAAGAACCAGCACGGCCGCTACAAAGAAGGAGGTGAGGCCCACGTCCAGGCGGCGGAACATGACGAGATATACCATGACGCACATGCCGATAATGGTGATCCACTGATCCCGGGTGACCGGCTTTTTCTCGCTGATCGCGCCGCCCACAGCCACGGTGCCGGGTTTGATTCGGTAAATCTTATAATGAATGGAAAATCCGATCATCATGATCACGGCCCACAACATGACGTTGAGCATAACCGGCATAATGATGTTGGTATATCCGGCCGTCTCCGCCAGAGACATGGTCAGGACGCCCGCCGGAGCTAAGGGTGTGATGGTGAAGCCGTTGGCCGCAACCTTGGCCGCCAGTGCGAACAGCAGGGGATTCTCCCCCATTTCCACTGCGATGGTGACCGCCACAACCGTCATCAGCGCTCCTACCGGAATATTTCCAGGGCCGATGGCCGACAGAAGGCCGGTCACCAGGAAGAGAATCACCGGCACCAGATAGGTGCGGTTTCCAGCCAGTCCCACCGCCCGCTTGGCGATCAGCTCCAGCGTGCCGTTGCTCTGGGCGATGCCGAACAGGAACGTGACGCCGACCAGCGTGATAAAGAGTTTCGCGTCAAAACCTCCTAGAATCTGGGAACTGGACATCCCGCCGATCTTTCCAATAATCAGGGAAAAACCCACCGCCAGAATACCGATGTTGCACTTGCGCCAGAACCCCAGCGCCACGACCGCAAACAGAAATACTACCGACAACACTTCATAATTCATACCTTACCTCCTCAGATATTTCTCTCTTTTCACACTGGCTGCTGCCGGGTCCATTTTACTGAGCTCGATTTACCGGATTCATTTCACCGGTTCCAGCGATTATCTCAATGTATTTAATTTCATTGCAAGGAATCGATTCGTCTTGTATGGGCTCATTATAGCCCCTTCCTTTTTATAAGTCTAATTCATATTTTTCATAAAAATTATGGCATTTTACCATAGTTTGTGGTATGATAATTTTGTCGACCCGGTCTGATATTGAGGGCCGCCAACACTGTACCGTAAGAATAAGACATCTCTGTGAGGGGGAATTGGAAATGGATTTTAAAGACCTTACCTATATTATCGCAGTTGCAAAATACCAGAATATCACCAAGGCGGCTGACTCTCTCTACATCACCCAGCCGACCCTGACCAAGTTCATCCAGCACCTGGAGGCGGACATGGGCCAGAAGCTGTTTAAGAAGCTGGGCAACAAGTTCACCCTGACCTACGCCGGACAGCGATACGTGGCCAAGGCCACGGAGATTCTCAATATCAAGAAGGAGCTGGACCAGGAGATGAACGACATCGTGCGCTCCAACGTGGGCGTGCTGAAGGTGGCCTTCCCGGTCATGCGGGGCACCTACATGCTGCCCTGCACCCTTCCCATCTTCAACAGCTTATACCCCAACGTGCATTTGGATATTATGGAAGAGAACTCCGGCGTCCTGGAATCCATGATCCTCAGTGGGGAAACGGACCTGGCGTTTTTCAACCTGCCGGTGAAAAGCCCGGACATCGAATGGCAGATTATCAGCCACGAGGAGATCGTCCTGATCATGCCCGAGGACCATCCCCTGGCCGAACTGGGCGAGGAGCGGGAGAACTGCCGCTATCCCTGGTTCGACCTGCGCCTGGCGGCCGACGAGCCATTTATCGTGCAGCTGCCCGAGCAGCGCACCCGCCAGATCGTGAACCGTCTCTTTAAAGAGTACAAGATCCAGCCCCACATCAAATTGCAGACCCGCAACATCAGCGCGGGCGCGGAGCTGGTCAGCAAGCGCTACGGCCTGTCCTTTGTCTGCGAGACCCATTTGAAACATATCCGGCTGACCCAGCCGGTCCGCTGCTTCTCCGTGGGAAGCCCCAACACCACAGTGGACTTTGTGGCCGCCTACCGAAAAGGCAGCTATCTGCCGTATCACGCCCAGGAGTATATTAAGATCGTGAAGGATTTTACATAAATTACAGATATCCCCCTCTGAAGCACCAAATGACAGAGGGGGATGTTTTTTGTCAGATCACGCCGCAAAACTATGGCTAAAATTCATACTTTTTATAGTAAATATGAATTTGCTTTCCAAACATGCGCGTGCTATATTGAAATAGTAAACGAAGTGTCGCGGCTCTTTACAATGAACATAATATGATAACAGTTTGGAGGGGAATGATTTGGCCACGAAAGACAATTTTTTTCAGACATCTGACGGTTTATGGCTTTACTATGAAATGCACGGCAGCGGAAAGCCGATTCTGCTTCTGCCCGGTTTTGGGGAATCCTTAAAAATGTGGCGCCACAGCGTCCCGGTTCTCTCCGAAGGACACCAGGTCATCTGCCTGGACCTGCGGGGCCACGGGCGCTCCATGAAGGTTCCCGGCGGGAACCGCCAGGTCCGCATGGCCCAGGACGTGCGGGAACTGATCGATCATCTGGGCCTTCAGGACGTGCTCTTAGTGGGCCACTCCCTGGGCGGGGCCGTGGCGGCCACCTACGCCAACACCCAGGAGGAACACGCGCTCCGGGGCCTGATCCTTGTGGACGCTTCCCTGTTCGCCTTCAGCGACGCGGACTGGAACAGCCATAAGGCCAGCCACTACAATATCGACGGCTGGTACGAGCGCATGATGCCCTATATCAACGATCCCGTTTCCTATGCAGCCAAAGCCCGGGCCTCCTCCCCGCTGGAGCCGGAGGACGCGGACAACATGCAGGAGAGCATGCTCCAGATTCCGCCGTGGGTGGGCGTGGAATACCACATGGACACCTATTTCACGGACAATATGACGCCCCTGGAAAACCGGACCATCCCGGTGGCGGCGTTTGTCTCCCACTCGGCCTACCACGACGCCTGGGAGTCCGGCCACGAGGCGGTGCGCCGCATGACCCGCTCCCCGCTGGCCCTCTGCTATGAATTCACGGAGTGCAACCACCACCTGTTCCCGCTTCTGGAAGCGGACAAATTCAACCGCTGCATTCTGGATTTTGACGCGAAAATCGATTCCCTGGCTCATAAGGACGATATTTAAATAATCGGCTGCCGGCCTGTTACATTCAGCTAAAGAAAGAGCCGCGCTTTGGCGCGGTCTCTTTACAATCGGGAGGTATATATCATTATGAATAGTTTAGCTTTGCTGTCACTGCTGTTTCTCGTCGCCGTGCTGGTTCTGGGCTTCTGGAAAAAGGTCAACATGGGCTTTCTGGCCATGGGCATGGCGCTCATCATCGCCAGAATTGGCGGAATACCGGATAAGACCGTAATCTCCAACTTCAGCACCAGCCTGTTTATCTCGCTGGTGGGCCCCGCATTTTTGTTCAGTATGGCGGTGAACAACGGAACCATGGACCTTTTGGCCAAAAAAATGCTCCGCATGGTGGGCAAAAATACCTGGTGTATCCCGCTGCTCCTCTCCGCCATGACGTTTCTCCTGGCGGCCGCGGGCTGTGGAAATATCCCCACCTTCTCCATTATCCTTCCCCTTGGCATCGCCCTGGCCGTGGAGCTGGGCATCGACGTGATCGCCATGGGTCTGATCATCACCATGGCCTGCAACTTAGGCTGTATGTCCCCCATCGCCAACGGAGGCATCATCGCGGCGGGCCTGATCGCGGAAACGCCCTACGCGGGGCAGTTCTCCTGGTCCTTATTCGCAGAGTGCGCGCTGGTATGGCTGGTCCTCACCCTGGGCTTTTTCTTCCTGTACAAGCTTTACAAGCCGGGAACGGAACAGCTGGCCATGCTGGACGACGTCCGCCCCTTTGACCGGAACCAAAAAATGACCCTTCTGGCCTGCCTGGCCGTGGTGGTCGTGGTATTCGCCTTCGGCGTCAACATCGGCCTTGCGGCTCCCCTGGCCGCCATCATCCTGTGCATCTTCGGCGTGGCAAGCGACAAGGCAGCCATCAAAATCATGCCCTGGGGCACCTTCATCCTAGTCTGCGGCGTGAACATGCTGATGGCGGTGGTCAAGGCCCTGGGCGGCATCGACCTCCTGGTGGAGGGCCTCACCTCCATCATGAGCGGTTCCACCGTCAAGCCCATCATCGCCCTGGCGTCCGGCGTTATGAGCTGGTTCAGCTCCACCACGGGCGTGGTGATGCCCGCGCTGATCCCCACCATCACCGGCATCCTGGAGCAGTTCCCCGGCGCTGGGTACGCACCGTTAATCACCAGCATCACCATCACCTCCTTCCTGGCCGCGTTCAGCCCCGCCTCCACCGGCGGCGCAGGCATCATGGCCCAGTACGCCATCTTCACCAAGGACAAGGGCGATCAGGATACCAACAAACTGTTCGTTCGGTTATTTTTGACCTCCATCGTCAGCGTGCTGGTGAGCGTAGTGTTTGCCTTTGTTGGAGTTTACAGTATTTTCCAATTTTAACATTCATAGTTCACGCAGACAAAATTATCGTATACAAAATTGTCGCAGACAAAATTCCCGCGTTGTGGTGCATTCGCGCCGCAGTGCGGGAATTTCTTTTGTCTTTGCGGACATTCTACGGTATAATCAAAATCAGACGTCCGTTTTCGGACGATGGGAATCTGACAACCATGGCGGGGGCCTTCGCCGCATTGTTCCACGCGGGGACTCCCGGCCAAATGCATTTTAAAAGGGGAACTATATGCCGGAATTGCTGAAAAACAAATATAATGAGGAATCCATCCGTGAGCTGGCCTCGCGGATTCAGGCCGTCTATCATCCCTTTCAGGCGGATGATTTTGTGCGCAGCGTGATGGACGGGACCTGGGAATCGCTGGAATTGAAGGCCCGTATGCGGCAGATCGCCGTGAATCTTGGGAACTATCTGCCCGCCGATTACGGACAGGCCCTGGGCGTGCTGGATCAGGTGGCCGCGGGATACCCGGAGGGGTTTAACGACTTTACGCTCATGTGCTTCCCGGATTTTGTGGAAGTCTACGGGCAGGACGAGCGCCATTGGGATTTGTCCATGGCGGCGCTGGAGCGCTATACCGTTTTCTCCTCCTCGGAATTTGCCGTGAGGCCCTTTATCATCAGCCACCAGGCGCGCATGATGGAGCAGATGTCCGCCTGGGCCAGACACGCCAACGAACATGTCCGGCGGCTGGCCAGCGAGGGCTGCCGCCCCCGGCTTCCCTGGGGACAGGCGCTGCCCCGCTTCCAAAAAGATCCCTCCCCTGTGCTGGCGATCCTGGAACAGCTGAAAGCCGATCCGTCGCTCTACGTCCGCAAAAGCGTGGCCAACAACTTAAACGACATTTCCAAAAACCATCCCGAACTGGTCGCCCGGATCGCCAGGGACTGGTACGGCAGGGATGAGCGCACGGACTGGATTGTAAAACACGGCTGCCGCACCCTGCTCAAAAAGGGCAATCGGGAGGTGATGGACCTCTTCGGTTTTTCGGACCCCGGCAGCGTGAAGGTTTACGGCTTTGCGCTGGGCGCTGCTTCTGTTGCCATCGGGCAGGAGCTGGCCTTCTCCTTCACGGTTGAGACGGAGGCGTCTGCGAAGGTGCGGCTGGAATACGGGGTCGATTATCAAAAGGCGAACGGCAGGCGGAACCGGAAGATTTTCCAGATTTCCGAGCTTTCTTTAAAGGAACGTACCAAAAAAGTTTACACGAAAATCCATTCCTTTGCGGACGTCAGTACGAGAAAGCATTATCCGGGCGTGCACTCGGTTACGCTGATTGTGAACGGGACGGAGCGGGGGACGCGGGATTTTGAGGTATTGGCTCCGTTATAATATCGGAAAAAGGACCTCCAGACGCCGAAGCGAATCGAGGTCCTTTGGTTATCCGTCTGTTTTTGATCCAAAGCCTACACGATCATGCGCTTCGCCCGCTCCTCATCGGCTCCCTCCTCCTGGGCGGGATACCACATGGGGCTGGGGAAACGCAGGAAGCACTCCTCGCCCTCGGAAAAGAGGTTGCGGTGGGGCGTCTGAACCCGCAGGACGTCGTCGCCCACCTGGACCAGGTACTCCACAAAATCGGTGCGGAACACCCGCTTAATGATTTTGGTGCAAAATCCCTCACTACGGTTGATGTCGATGGTGTTGGGGCGCGTGGCCATGAGCATTTCCCCGTCCTTTGTGCCCGCGGGGGCATCCCACACCACCCGGGAGCTGTCGCCCTGGCAGTAGGCTTTGCCGCCCTTTATCTTCACGTGGGTGAAATTGGACTGGCCCAGGAAGCTGTGCACAAACCGGTTCTTTGGGTTGTTGTAGAGCTCCAGGGGCGTACCGATCTGCTGGATATTTCCCATGTCCATCACCAGCATCCGGTCTGAGAGCGCCATCGCCTCGAACTGGTCGTGGGTCACGAAAATGATGGTGAAGCCGAATTCCTTTTGCAGCTTTTTGATCTCAAAGCGCATGGTCTCCCGCAGCTGCGGGTCTAAGTTGGACAATGGCTCGTCCAACAGCATGACCTTGGGGTTCACCACGATGGCCCGGGCCAGGGCGATGCGCTGCTGCTGGCCGCCGGAGAGGTCGGAGGGGAACACCTTTTCCATGCCGTCCAGGCTGCAGTGCTTCAGGGCCAGGGCGACCCGCTCTCTTATCTCGGCCTCAGGCCGCTTCTGCACCTTCAGCGGAAAGGCCACGTTGTCGAAAATGTTCATGTGGGGCCATACTGCGAAAGCCTGGAACACCATACCCAGCCCCCGGTCCTCCGGCGGGACGTAGATATTTTTGTCCTTGACGGACACCGCCTTTCCGCCCAGATAGATGGAGCCGGAGGAGAGATCCTCGAAGCCGGCGATCATGCGCAGCGTCGTGGTCTTGCCGCAGCCGGAGGGGCCCAGGAAGGAAAAGCACTCGCCCTCCTTTACCTTCAGATTAAAGCGGTCCACGGCCGTGACGGTGCCCAGCGCCTTGGTGGTAAACGTCTTGGTGACATTTTCCAGTACGATTTGATCCATGGCTTCAGCTCCCCTTTCTGTCCTTTGTGAAATGTTTGACGACATTGTTACAGATAATAATCAGCAAAATGGTGATCACGGACAGGGCCGCCGCAGGGGCGATCTGGCCGTTGATCCGCAGCTGGTAGATGGCCACGCCCAGGGTCCGGCTGTTGGGTCCGTAGAGCAGCACGGAGGTGGTCAGCTCGCGCATTGCGGGCAGGAATACCAGGAAGAAACCGGATACCATGGCGGGCTTGATAAGCGGCAGGGTGATGTCGCGCAGGGACTCCAGATGAGTCGCGCCGCAGGCCCGGGAAGCCTCCTCCAAAGAGATATGTACCTGCTGAAGGGCGGCGGAGCTGGATTTTAGCGTGTAGGTCAGATACCGCGCCACGTAGGCCACCAGGATGATCCAGATGGTGTTGTACAGGGTGATTCCCATAAATACGCCGCTCCAGGCCAGGATACAGCCGATGGCCAGCACCGTTCCGGGCAGGGAGTAGGGCAGCACGGCCAAAAGCTCCAGGATGCCCTTGCCCTTCGGGCGCACCTTGTAAATGACGTAGGCCAGCATGGTACCCAGAAACAGGCAGATAATACCCGCGGAGAATCCCAAAAACAGGCTGTTGCCCACGGAATCCGTGACCATCTTGTTGCCCACCAGGATGCGGTGGTAATTGGCCAGGGTAAAGTTTTCAAAGGCAAAGTTCAGGCCGTAGGCCTTGATAAAGCTCACCAGCACGATCATGGCCAGGGGAGCCAGCACCACCAGGGTCAAAAACAGCAGGGAAAATACCAACAGCGGGTATTTTGCGGTGCGCAGCTTGATGAGGGCCGGGCGCATGCTCTTGCCCTTGATGATATCGTACCGCCCCACGGAGAGCAGCTTGCGCTGCACCAGAAGGGCAATGGACACCACGGCAACCAGGACGATGGACAGGGCCGTGGCCTGCCGGATGCCCTCGAAGCTTCCGCCCGCCCGGTTCATTTTCTCCACAATCATGGTGGGCAACGTGAAAATGTTCTGGGAGAAGCCCAGCATGGCGGGGATGCCGTAGTTGGACAGGGAGGTGATGAGAACCAGCAGTACGCCCGAGGAAATGGCCGGTATGGTCAGAGGCAGGGTGATCTTGCGGATCACGTAGAGCTGCTTTGCGCCCGCGATGCGCGCGCTCTCCTCCAGGGTGGGGTCCATGCGCTCCAGGGCGCTGACCACCTGCATGTAGACGAAGGGGAAGTAGTAAACCACCTCGATCACGATGATTCCCAGCACGCTGTTGATGTTAAAGGGCGCTTTGCTCAGGTTGAACACGGACATCAGCCAGCGGTTCACATAACCGCCGCGGCCGGAGAACATCATGTCCCAGGCCATGGCCGCCAGAAACGGCGGGATCATGAAGGGGATGGAGAAGAGAAACTTCATCACGCCCTTAAGCGGAATGTCGCTGCGGCCCAAAAGCCAGGCGAAAAACACGCCCACCGCCGTGGCCAGCAGGGTGGAAAATACCGCGATCACCAGGGTATTGCGCATTGCGGCCAGATTTTCCTTCTGCATGAGGACGTTGAAAAACATCTGAAAATCGATCTTGGTCCCGTCCCAGAAGGCGTAATAGATAATCATAAATACCGGCAGAATCACCACCGTCACCAGAATCAGGTAGCACAGCAGGGTCATGAACCGGTCCAGGCTCATCAGCTTGCCGCCTTCCAGCCGCTCCAAATCGCTGTTTGTCTTGCGCTTGAACATGCTCATACACTCTCCTCCTCTGCGTTGTAATACTTCTCATTCAGGAAACGCAGGCCCACCTCCTGGCCTTCCGCGTACTCCCTGCCGTCCAGGCTGTCCAGGGTGCTTCTCTGCACCCGCAGCTCCTGATCTCCCACCCGCACAAAGTAGTTGAACAGGCTGCCCAGGAACACGGACTGCTCGATGGTGCCGCGCACGGGGCTTTCGTCGTCGAAAATGATGTCCATGGGGCGGATGCCCATGACATTTTTCACCCCCGGCAGAATACCCTTGGGCCGGGCGGCGCTGTAGGGGATTCCCTCCCCGATGTCCAGACACCAGGAGCCGGATTTCTCGGCCACCGGGATGAAGTTGGACACGCCGATGAAGCTGAACACGAAGCGGTTGGCCGGATTCTTGATCATATCCTCGTCGGTGCCGATCTGGCAAATACTGCCGTCCTTCTGCATGATCACGATGCGGTCGCAGAGCTGCATAGCCGCTTCCTGGTCGTGGGTGATGTAGATAATGGTGGTGTTGAGCCGGGACTGCATGAGGCGGATTTCCACCAGCATCTCCTCTCTCAGCTTGGCGTCCAGGTTGGTGATGGGCTCATCCATGACGATGATGTCGTCTGAGGAGGTCAGGGCCCGGGCGATGGCCACGCGCTGCTGCTGGCCGCCGGAGAGCTGGGAGGGCATGTAGTTCTCATACCCGGTCATGTGGGACTGCTCCAGGGCGTAGCTGACCCGCTTTGCGATCTCTGCCTTGGGCACCTTCCGTTTTTTTAACGGATAGGCCACGTTGTCGTAAACGCTCATGTGGGGCCAAACTGCGTAGTCCTGGAAAACGATGCCGATCTTGCGGTTTTCCGGCGGGACGTTCACGCGCTCCTTCTTGCTGAACACCGTTCTGCCGTTGACCGTAATCTCCCCCATCTCAGGGTTTAAAAATCCGCAGAGCGCCCGGATGGCAGTGGTTTTCCCGCAGCCCGACGGGCCCACGATTCCCACGATCTCCCCCGGCTCCACAGTCAGGGAAAAATCCTTCAAAACCGTGTGGCTGCCGTAGGAAACGCGGATATGTTCCATACTCACTTTAGACAATGTACGATTCCCCTTTCAATCAATTTAGGAAAGACGCTCGGCGGGCAGGAATCAATCTCCAGAATGCCCCCCGGTCCGGCGTCCTCCTTTTTGAATGCGATGACCCACGGGTTCTGCCTGCGGGTCATCGTCTGTGATGGCTTAGTTCTTGAAGATGGCGTCAAAACGATCCAGAAGCTCGTTGCTCACCGCGGCCAGGTCCACCCAGTCGATGGGCAGGGCCAGGCTGGCGATCTCGGATGCCTTCATCATACCCTCGGGAAGGGCGACGCCGTCCACGATGGGGGTGATGTTGTACTGGGTCAGGATGGCCTGTCCGCCCTCGGGGTCCAGGATAAAATCATAGAGCAGCTGGGCCAGTTCCTCGTGAGGAGCGCCCTTGGGGATTCCGATGGGGCAGGGAACGGCCACAATGTCCTTGGTGTCGTGCCAGCCCAGGGGAGAGCCCTCGGCCATCAGGTTTTTGGTGTTGTAGTCCACGCCGAAGCCCAGCTTGTAAGCGCCGGAGGCGATGCCGTTGTTGGTGGAACCGGAGCTGGACTGAAGCTCCACGCCCTGTTCCTTTAACTTTTCAAAATATTCCCAGCCGTAATTGGAATTATTTGTCAGTGCGTAAACCAGGGCCTTGGTGGAGCCGGAGCCGGTGGGATCGGTCATCACGATCTGATCCTTAAAGCTCTCGCCCAGGAAGCCGTCGTAGTTGGTGGGAGCCTCCTCGTCGGAGCAGGTTGTGGTGCTGAAGGTCACGCCCATGAGCAGCAGGCGGGCGCCGCTGTAATAGCCGTCCGCATCCTTAAACTTGCCGTCGATGCCTTCCGCGTAGGGGGATTTGTAGGCCAGCAGGTTTCCGTCGTCCTTAAGGGTGATCATGGCGGAGGGGTCCGCCAGCCAGGCCAGGTCGCAGGCCACTGTGCCGGACTGGAACTCGGTGGCCAGCTTTGTCACGCACTTGCCGGAGGTGGCGGCGTAATAATCCAGCGTTACATTGGGATACTTCGTTTCAAACGCTTCCTTTAACGCGATGATCACGCCCTCGTCGGTGGAGGAGTAGAGCATTACGGTTCCTTTATAATCCTCCGCCCCTTCTGCGGCGGCCTCAGAACCCGCTTCGGAGCCGGCCCCGGAACCGGCCGCCGTTGTCTCAGGAGCAGCGGGAGCGGCGGTGCCTGCCGCGCCGCCGGAATTTCCGGAACCGCAGGCGGTCAGGGATAACAGCATTGTTGTGGCCAACGTGATTGATACAAGTCTCTTTTTCATACGATCATATCCTTTCTTCTTCCCTTTTCGTTTGTGTCTCTTGGTTTACAGTATTTAAAACGCGTTTAAAACACATTGGAGTGTCAGCTCCTGTATGCTCCCATCTTAATTTGTCTCTCATATGGTGTAAAGTACAAAAATAGGACTTTTTTTCCGATGTTCGAATTTCAAATCTTTTTGCTCTTTTCAAACATATTGCATATATGTTATAGTGCTTATGTGGAAAGGAGTGTGCAAAATCATGAAAAAGGAAGAAAAAACCAGTTCTGGGAGGGACATAATCTCCGTACGGTTTTTATCGGTGGTATTGATGAGTTTTGTGTTGATTCTGGCGCTCCTCGGACTGTTATACCATCAATTTCAAAAAGCATTCCTGTCCTCCATCAACCGGGCCAACGAGGAATTCGTGTTTCAGGTCAGCGCCACATCCTCCTCCACCGAGGAATTTCTCCAAAATATGGTAAATCAGATTTTCTACAGCAACACCGTGGTCAAGCTGCGCTCCTACGAGGAGCTTACCAACTGGCAGATGGTGGACGGCGTGCGGGAGCTGAACACCTACTCGGCCTCCAGTACCATCATCGACTCCATCTATATTTTTAATGGAAAGCAGCAGCGGGTGTACAGCACTTCCTCCTACGGCGCGGTGGGCGACTCCTTTTCGGCCTTCGCGGACCGGGACGCGGTGGATCTCTACGAAAACCGCTCTGCGTCCGGGCGGCTGGTTCCCATCCTCCGCCACTCCGACGTTTCTAATATTTACAGCAACCGGGAGCTTTACTCCTTCCTGTTTTTTGAGCTGGACCGGGACGGCCTGCCCAAAGATAACGCGATCATGTTCAACATCAACAAAAACTGGCTGAACCGCCTTTACTTTGGCGGGGAGGACGCGTTCATTATAAAGGAGGACGGGGCGCTGGTTGCCTCCGCTGCCCGGGAGGGCGAGGAGCTGTACCCGCTTTTGACCGAAAAAATACTGTCCCGGACCGGCGAGGGCGTGGACAGCGGCTATTTTATCTACCAGGCGGAGGACAGGCAGATCTGCTTTTTCTCGCGCATGCCGGACCGCCCCTGGTATTATGTGAAATCCCTGCCCTACGACCAGTGCCTGGAGGACTTAAGGCACACGGAGGAACAGACCTTTTTGTTCGTGATCGCGGGTTTTGGTATCCTGTTGCTTGCGGGCACCATGATCTCCGTGGATATCTACGTGCCGCTGCGCAAAATCACGCGGCGCATCTCCGATATCGCGCCGGACGCGCCCCAGAACACGGACGCCATGCTGGAAAGCCTCAACCACCTGATCGAGAGCAATTCCAACGCCCGGCAGATTCAAGCCTCCCTCAGGGCCATGGTCCGGGGGGAAGTCCTTCAGGGCCTGCTGTTCGGCAGCCAGGAATACGAGAGCCCCGAGGCATTGATCCGGGAGTACGACCTGCAGCTTCTGGCAGACCGGCCCATTCAGCTCTGTCTGATCGACGGGCTGCGGCTTCCTCTGTACCTGGAATGCGTCCGGGACGGGCAGGTCCGCTGCGAAGGGGTGATCGTGCACAACGAATACACCATCCTCTTCCTGCAAGTGGAGCAGGAGCCGCAGGCGGTTTTGGACAGGCTTTCCGCGCAGTTCCCCGCCCGCTGGTTCGTGGTGGGAACGGAGGCCGAAGGGTTTGCCGCCCTGCCCCAGGTCTACGGGAGACTCGTGGAGTTTTATGAGCTTCGGTTCCTGTACCAGAGCGGGCCGATGTTGTTCGTGCGGGACTACCCGCAGCTGGACGACTCCCCTGCGGAGCCGGAGGCGCGGGTCTCGGATGTGATGGACGCGCTGAAAAAGGGATATGGGGGAAAGGCAGGCAAGGCGTATCTGGAGTTTCTGGCCTCATTAAACGGAAAGAGCGGCCGCTGCGTGCAGTACGCCTGGGCCGCCCTGACTGGCGCGGTGTTGAAGCTGTATTTTGAGTGTTTTCCCGGGGAGGCGGACCCGGACGGCGGTTACCAGGCGGTGTCGGAGTCCCTGCGTTTCTCTCCGGAAGCCCTGAACGGGGGCTGCGAGGCGGTCTTTACACGGATCGCCGAGCACATCCAGCAGAAAAAAGCCAGCCGCAAGGGCAGCTCCCTGGACCAGGTGATCGCGGCCATCGAGGACTCCTACTGCGACTCCAATCTGTCCTCCCAGGTCCTGGCGGACCGGTTCAACCTGTCCACCGCATACCTGTGCCGCATTTTCCGCCAGGCCAAGGGCTGCTCCCTCACCGATTATATCAACCAGCTGCGCATCGCCCGGGCTCAGGAGATTCTCCGGGACCCCAGCGTGAAGGTCAAGGACGTGGCCGAACAGGTGGGGATCGAGAATAAGCAGTATTTCTTCATGCTGTTCAAGCAGACCACCGGGGTGACGCCGAAGCAGTATCAGATTCAGCAGAGAGGGGTTTAGGAGGCGGCGTTACAGTTCCAGCGTCTGGGGTTCCAGACCGCACCGGGCGTCCACGCCCAGATTGCGCAGCTTACCGGTCAGTTCACGGGTATTTTCCAGCGGCGCGTGAAACAGCAGGATCTTTTTCGCCCGAACGGACCGGTTGAGAGCGATCACGTCCTGGTCGTCCAGATGGACCTTGATGGTCAGGCGCTCGGCCCGGGCGGCAAGACCCGCCTGAGCGCGGAATGCCGGGTCAAATATCCGGGAACCCAGGGCGCTCCGGGCGGTGTGGCCGGTGATCAGGATGCAGTTTCGCGCATCGCCTTTCAGCGCCTCGAAGTAGGCCGCGGCGGCCGGGCCTGACATCATACCGTCGCCGGTGAGATAGACGGCGGGGCCGGGCGCAGAGAGGGCCAGGGAGCGGGATTGGACGTCCGGGATGCTGATGGCGTTTGTAAACGTATTGGCACGGTTCATAGCGTCTATCTGGCCGCACGGCAGGCCAACAGCGTCTATCTGGCGGCACGGCAGGGCCACAGCGTCTATCCGGCCGCATGGCAGGCCCGCACCATTTGACTCCTCCCCCGCCCCACTTATCCGACCGCACACATCCGCCCGCAGCCATTTCCGCTCTTTCAAAAGCTCGCCGCACAGCGCGACCACATTGGCTTCCGCGTAGACCGGCACCCCGCACAGATTTTCGCACAGATGGAGCAGAATGTCGCTACCCCGGCCGTTCGGCGGCACGGGGAGCAGCAGCTTTCCACCTCCGGCGGCCACCTCCTCCGCCAGGTCCACCAGCGCGCCGTACTGCCCGGTCTGGGACAGGGTTCGCCCGGCGTAGGCGCAGTCCACCACCGCACCGTCGGACTCCGGCGGCAGATCGGTAGCCAGGAGCCGCCCGGCGAGGGTCATATCCCCCGTGTACAGCAGGCTTTTCCCACCGTGCTCAAACCGCAGCCAGCAGCTCCCCAGCATATGCCCGCTGCGCCCTGCGGTCACGGAAAGGCCCTCTACCACCTGGCTGCCCAGGGAGATCGTGGAAAATGCCACCCGATTCATCGTTTCCACTGAAAACGGGAGCCTCCCGCCCGCGGAAGTCACAAAATCCGCCCACTTTTTCATAAATCCCCCGGCCAGCCGGATGGTTTCCTCCGTGCCGTAAACATTTCCCCTGTACCCCAGTTCATAGAGGTAGGGAAGGGCGGCAACATGGTCCTCGTGGGCGTGGGACAGGAACACCGCGGTGAGCCGCCCGGCGATTTCGCGGGAGAGCGCCGGATAAACCCGGTCAAACTCCCCCAGCGCTTCCCGGCGCACGCCGCAGTCCAGCAGCACCGTGTGGTTTCCGGCCTCCAGCAGGAAGCAATTCCGTGCCTCCTCGCCGCTGCCTCCCAGCGAAGTGACGGCGATCCGATTATTTTGCATGATCAAGAACCCTCCGAATTTTATAGTTTGAAAGGAGTAACACCATGGATATGGATAAACTGCTGGCCCTGCGGACCCTGGCCGAGGAAGGCACGCAGATCCGGGCCGCGGAAAAGCTGTTCTGCACACAGTCCGCCCTCTCCAAACAGATCAACACCCTGGAACGCGAGTTGGACTGCCGCCTGTTCGACCGCAAGGGCAGCCGCCTGGTGCTCAACGACAGCGGACAGAAAGCCTACGCCTACGCTGTCTCCTGCCTGGACGGCTACGCCCGGCTCCAGGAGGACCTGGCCGCGGCAGGTCAGACCAGCAGGAAAATCCTGTATCTGGGCGCCACCAACAGCATCGGGGTCTACCAGCTCCCCGCCGTGCTCCAGAAGGCCCGCCAGTCCCTGCCGGAACTGGAAATCCGCTTCACAGTGGGCTTCCGGGCCAAAATCGTATCCCTGCTGGCGGACGGAAAGGTTTCCCTGGCAATCCTGCCCCGGGCGGAGGGCGTAAAACCGCCCGCCGGTTACCTGGAAGCTCCGCTCTTTCGCGAGGAAATGGCCCTGGTACTGCCCCCGGACCACCCTCTTGCAGGCAAATCCGTCCCCTGGGCGGACATATGCCGCTTCACCATGCTGGTGCCGGAGCAGGACTCCGCCACCCGGCAGTTTATCGCAGGGCTGATGAAAATCCACGGCGGGGACGCCCCTCAGCTTCTGGACTTCGGCAACATCGAGGCCATCAAGCAGGGGGTGATGCGGGGTATGGGCGTGTCCATTCTGCCCCTCGCCACCGTCCGGCGGGAGCTCTCCGGCGGGGAGCTGGCCCGGTGCCGGATCGTGGACGTCAGTCTGGAGCGCACCGTGGACTGCGTCTGCCGGAAAAATGTGCCGCTGACCTGGTGGGAGCGGAAATTTCTGGATTTTTTTTCCAGTCAGCCTTCCCCGTACTGACGGGCTTCCATGCCGTCTGTCAGAGCGTCGTAGACCCGCTTCACATTCCCCCAGTTTTGATCCCGGTCCAGCGCCAGGCCGCGGCCCACGCCGTCCACCACACGGAAATTGCCGCCAATCTGCGCCAGCCTCTCATCCAAAGCCTGAAGCATTTCCGGGGCGGAGCCGGGCTCGGTGGAGCGGCCGTCAAAGATGATGTGCAGGTATACCTCCGGCAGGTCCTTCGCCATTTCGCAGATGGAAAGGGGATAGTCGATGGAGCCGTGGGAGGACTTGTAGGTCAGGTAGGACAAGAGGTGCAGCGCCCGGCCGGTTCTGCGGCAGCGGTCGATGGCCTCCAGGAACACGGAATTTTTCCGGAAGCTTCCGTCCCTCACCGCCGCGTCCAGGCGGACGTCGTCCTGGAGCACCAGACGGCCCGCTCCCAGGTTGATATGCCCGGCCTCCGAGTTGCCCGGCTTGCCCGCTCCCAGCCCCACGTATTGGCCGGAGGCGTTTAGCCTGGACCAGGACTTCCCGCTGACAAGCGTGTCCCAGAAAGGGGTGTCCCCGGCAAAAATGGCGTCGTTTCCCGTCTGGTCCCCCAGCCCCCAGCCATCCAGAATGATGAGCAGCATCCGGCGATTCTGGCCGAACTCGTGGCCCGAAACAAGGGATTCCCCGGTCATTTCCCGGGGCTTTTTTATGCCCATCACGTCCAGCACCGTGGGCGCCACGTCGGACAGCGCGCCGTCCCTCAGTCCGATGGGACCGCCCGTTCTGGGATCCATGAGCACAAAGGCCACCTGGTTATCGGTGTGGGCTCCGTCGGGCTTGCCTGCGGGCGTGTAAAGCTTCTCGATATTCCCGTGGTCGGCGGTGATCGCAACCACATAGTCCTCCCGGAGGGCGGCGCTCACCACCTGCTGCAGACGGCTGCTTACCTCCCGGCAGGCGGCCAGCTTGGCGTCGGAATTGAGCGTGTGGCCCACCACGTCGCCGTTGGCGAAATTCGTGACAATGAAATCATACCGGCCCAGCGCCTCCGTCACCGCGTCCGCCACCTCCGGCAGGGACAGCTCCGGCTTCTGGTCAAAGGGCACGCCCTTGGGGGAAGGAATGCACTTGTCCGTCTCTCCGGGAAACGGGGCGTTCTCCCCGCCGTTCAGGAAAAAGGTCACATGGGCGAACTTCTCCGACTCGGCGCAGTGGAACTGGCTTTTTCCAGCCTGGGAAATCACCTGGGCCAAAGGCATTTCCACGTGGGAGGGCGCAAAGGCGATGGGCAGATCCTTGAATTTCTCGTGATAGAGGGTCATGATGGCAAAATAAAGGTCCTTGAGAGGACGGCGGGGAACCTGCGCGAAACCGGGGTCCGTAAACATGTCGGTCAGCTCGATCTCCCGCTCACCCCGGCGGCAGCAGAAAATCACACTGTCCCCGTTGGTGATCCTGCCCACGGGCCTGCCGCCCTCCGTCAAAACCATAGGTTCCAAATGATAGTCGTCCATTCCTTCGGCGTAGGCGGCTCTGACGGCCTCCGCCAGGAAAGCGCCGCCGTATTGCGGTTGTGACATTGTGATACCTCCTCAAATATGATTCTTTTCTTAATCATATAACCGGTTGGTTCACAAGTCTAATTCGGATAAGTTGTAGGGATTATTCCAGAACGGAATAGGCTGTATGCAGGCAGCCAGGGTGGGGAGGAAAAAAACAGAAACCGCCGTTTTTAAGGGGATTTCCGCCCGCTCATGCCCGCTCACATCCGTAAAAAGGTGTTGCTTTTTCCCGAAAAATATATTATAACTAATATGAGGAAAAATGGTTTCCCTTAAACCATTTCCTCATCCTTATTAATTATTTATACTCCCCTTGAGAAAACGCCGGATAGCTCCCCTATCACGGCGTTTTTTCTGCGCGGTATACAGTTTTACAAAAAAATCCAATATCACGCGAAAAGCTGGAAGCGTATCCGCTCCCGGCTTTCCTCGTTCCTTTTTGAATATCCTTTTATCTGAACATTACTGGCAATCTGTTTAACCCAACACGCTTGTGATCTTCACAGGAGTCCGGTAGTTCCAGGGGGAGATGGTGATTCCCGTCTGCTCGGTGGACGCGTGAACGATCTGTCCGTTGCCTATGTACATCGCCACATGGTTGATCCGTCTGCCGTTGCCGTAAAACAAAAGATCTCCGGGCTGCATCTGATCCGCGCTGATGGCTGATCCCTGGGCTGCCTGAGAACCGGAGGAACGGCTCATCCCAACGCCTGCCGCGTTCTGCAGCACATAGCGGGTAAATCCGGAGCAGTCCACGCCGCTGTGGGGATCGGATCCGCCGTAGCGGTAACGTCCGCCCACGAACTGCAGCGCATAATCCACGACCTGCTGGCGGCGGTAGCTGTTGGAGGAGGTGAGAGCCTCCTGCTGAATCTCAGCCATCTCCTCGTCGGCGACTTCCTCCACTGTGGCGTTGCCGGACACCGGCATATAGCCCTCCGTGTCCAGAACCCGAACCTTCATCCAGCCGTTTCCCATATCTTCCAACACTTCATATGTATCGCCTGACTTTGCGGTGAGAAGAACATCCTCTCCGTCCCGGCTCTTGTTGATGTTTACACTGTCCGCCGTGACGGTAGCCACGTAAGTCCCCGGCTCAAATCCCGGTCCAATCGCCGCCAGAGCTGTCTGGGGCGCCGCCATCGTAAGTACAGAGCACATGGCACCAATCCGCAAAAAATATCTAAAGGTCCTGGTATTCAACAAAATCTCCTGCCTTTCATGTTCCGTTTACTTGTCCATAATTGTTACGCAAATATTACATTCGTTACAAACTTATTATAGCAGGTTCTTGAGATTCGTCAACTATTTTAGAATTATTTAACATTTTTTAGTCGTTTTTTACAATATTCTTACGGGCAGATTACGAAACCACGCGTTTTCCGCCGCATAGGGGGCATTTCCAGAGGGCTTCAGCCGTTTTATCGCTGATTTTTCTGGCAAATGCTACCAATTTATTAAATTTCTGTTTCATTCCAGGAAAATGCTGCGCTGAATTTTTCCGGCTTAGGCCCAATACGGCAAAAAAATACAGCCTGCATCAAAGCAGGCTGACAATCTTCACCGGTTTGCGGTAATTGTAGGGGGAGGTCTTGATCCCCGTGCGTTCTGTGGAGGCGTGGACGATCTGGCCGTCTCCGATGTACATGGCCACATGGTTGATCCGGCTGCCGCTGCTGTAGAACAGCAGGTCGCCGGGGCGCATCTGGTCCACCGTCACTTCCCTGCCGTAGGACGACTGTCCGCCGGAGGAGTGGGGAAGGCTGATGGAAGCGGCTTTTGCCATGACGTAACGGGTAAATCCCGAGCAATCCACGCCGCTGTGGGGGTCCGTTCCGCCGTACACGTACTTGCCGCCCACGAACTGGAGGGCGTATTCCACGGTTTCACGGCGCTTTTTCACGGACTCATCCACCTTCTGGCTGGTTTTCTCCACCAGGGAGGCGTTCCCGGGAACGCGGATGTATCCTGCGGCATCCTCTGCCTGGATCTTCACCCAGCCCGCCTCCGCCTGGGACAACACCTGATAGGTCTGCCCCCGCTTTACGGTTCCCGCCTTGGCGGAGCTTGTGTTTGCCGCTGTATGTACTTCAACCTCCGGAGCCTCGATCTTCACCACGTAGCTGGATGTGTTGGTCACCTCTGGTCCGAACTGTGCCGCTCTTGCCTCCGACGGTTCCGCCACCAGGAGCAGCCCCATTACACAGGCGGCGCCTGCCATCTTCCATATCGTTTTCACGCTTCTTGCACCTCGCAAATCAATCTATTTCCAATTTTCGATTACAGTTTTATCAAATTTGTTACATAAATGTTACATTTCTTATACAGTATATTTTATTTCTGTAATTTTGTCAAGGTGCAATCACCGCGAACCCTGTCGTCCGCGTTGCTTTTTTCCCGGAGATCGCTTATCATAGGATCATACGAATCATTCTAATTCCCCGCGGAAAGGCGCGTCCGGGCGCGGCCCGCCGCCCTCCCGGGAATCCAACACAGGAGGTATTTCCCATGCACACAGAACGCTACCCCTATCCCCTCTGCATCCAGCTGGCAGCCCCGGAGTCCCTGGACTCCCCGGAATTTCTGGATACGCTTAACGTGTTGAAAGATTCCGGTTTCTACGGCATTGAGATGAATCTGTTGGACTTTTCCCAGGCCTACGCCGGCCGGCTGAAAGAGACGCTGGAACACTTCGGACTTCGTCTGACCATGATCGCTTCCGGCGCTTTTGCCAACCGGAACGGCCTGTCCCTCAGCAGCCCGGACCAGGATGTCCGCGCCAAAAGCGTCCAGGCCCTCGGCGGAATGCTGGACTGCGCGGCGGGGTTCGGAGCGGGCGTCATCTGCGGCTTCATCAAGGGCGGGCCCTCCGGCGACAAAACTGTGGCCTCCAGACAGCTGCGCGCCTCCCTGGAAGAGCTGGACCGTTTGGGTAAGACCGCGGCGGCTCCTCTCTATCTGGAAGCCACCAACCACTATGAGGCCCTTCTGGTCAACACCCTGGAGGAAGGCGCGGCCCTCACCGCAGGGCTCTCCCACCCGGTGTACATTCTCCCCGATACCTACCACATGAACATCGAGGAGACGAGCACCACGGCGGCGCTGACTCAGTATGCCGGCCATTACCACAACCTGCATGTGTCCGACAACAACCGCTATTTCCCCGGCATCGGCGCCATCGATTTCGCCGGAATCATGCGTCAGCTGAAGGGACTGGGCTACGACGGCACCATTACCATTGAGGGAAGGGTGTTAAAGAGCCTGGCCGAGGACACGGTTTTCTCCGCGGGTTACCTGGCGGGGATTGGGGCGCAGTTGGGATTTTGGGAATAATTGGTTATAAAAAAATATCCACAAAAGGCTGCCAATTTATCACAGTCAAAAAACAGGGAGGGCCTCCGGCCTCGCGCCCGGATCCCCTCCCTGAACATTTTCCATCTCTACCTTCTCGGCCCTTTCATAAACCAGATCACCAGCAGAACCAGCAGCACCGGCCATACCACGGACAGAATCCATCCGGCCAGGCCCAGAATGCCCATAACCAGCGTGATCAGCAGAAAAATCACCACAAAACCGGCCAAACCGGCCAAAAGCCGCACATACCATTTGCTGAAATCCACATAGTGCACCGAGCGCTTTTCGCCGTCCCTGTACTCCGTATACTGTTTCTGGGCGGTGCGCTTTGCGGCTCCGTCGTACTCTTCCCTTCCCCCGTAGGACTGGAAGCCGTCCGGGCGGTCCTCGGTGTCCAGAGTGGCGTCCACGATGGTGCGGGCGATGATCCTGGGGCCGCCTAACTCCTCGATCACCTGAAGCTCAGGCCGTCCCTTGGCCGTCTCCCCGTCAATATAGCTGTTATAATAGTTCAGGTTCTCCTGGATCACGGAGTAGGGCACCCGCCCGTCCAGCTCCTCCCGGAGAATCTGCAAAAATTCCGTCTTGGTCATTTATTCTACCCTTTCTTTCAGCGTGCCTTCCCGGTAGGCCGCCACCAGTTCTTTTAAATCCGCGATCTGCCCCGCCAGCTCTCTGCCCTTGTCGGTATCCGCCACCATCACCCGGCTCTGCATTTTCTCCACCACGGACACACGGGGCGAGCTCTCCTTGTTAGGGTCAAAGGGCATGTGCTCCGCCAACGCCAGATGGTTGGAATTGTAGATCAGGGTGTACCCGGCGATGCCCGTGGTGGCCTGGTAAGCCTTGGAGAGGCCGCCGTCGATGATAAACAGCTTGCCGCCAGCCTTGACCGGGGTCTCCCCATCCTTCATCTTCACCGGCACATGGCCGTTGATGATGTGGGAGCCCTTTGCCGGAAGGTCGAACTCCTCCAGAATCCGGTCGCAGAATTCCTCCTGCACGCTGAGCTTGTAATAAGGATTAAGCGTCTCCTTGTGGGTCTTTTTGTCCGCAATAAAATAATGCTCAAAGGTGGTCATTTTATCCTTGCCGAACACCGGGGACTTGGAGCCGCACCACAGGTACCACATCAAATCCATGGCCCACTGCTTCTCCACCGAGCCCTCCGGCATAAAATATGCGTTCTGCACCTGATAGTTGAAGTAATCCATCAGGCTTCTGCCGGAATAGATGGCGTTGCCCGCCATAACGCTGTCAAAATTGCCGTCCGCCTTCATGGGGATACAGCCGTGGTACAGCAGGTTGGAATTGTAGCACTTGTAAATAGCCCCGTGGGAGTAGAGGAATTTCACATGCTTGTGCAGCCGTCCGCTGTGCTTGAAGGAGGCCTTCAAGGTTTTTAACAGCTCCTTCTCCCCGTCGGTGAGCTCCAGCGGGTTTGCCGGGTCCACAGTGGGGAAATTCCGGTCCAGCATGGGGTACTCCTTCCCCTCCACCGTCACCGTGCCCTTCTCAAAGTCCACAGTCTCCAAAAGAATCCGGTCCGCCATGCCGTACTCGGGGTGGCGCTTGATAATGGCGCCCTCCACCTTGAACTGGATCACGGCGATGGCCTTGTGCATTTTCGCCGCCAGGCCCGGATCCACGGCGTCGTAGACATTTTCATCCAATATATGAGGTACAAACCGCTCGCAGGGGTCGTCCCGGTACACCTTGGCCGCGAACATGGACAGGGGCCGCAGGTTGATGCCGTAGCCGTCCTCCAGCACGTCGAAGCTGTTGTAGCTGATGGCGATGCGCAGCACGTTGCAGATGCAGGCCAGGTTGCCCGTGGCCGCTCCCATCCAGGAAATGTCGTGGTTCCCCCACTGGATGTCCACGTCGTGGAAATGCATGAGCTCGTCCATAATGATGTCCGCCCGGGGGCCGCGGTCGAAAATATCGCCGATAATGTGCAGATTGTCGATGGTCAGATTCTGGATCAGCTCGCACAGGGCGACGATGAACTTGTCCGCCACCGAGTTGTCGATGATGGAATGGATGATCTCGCTGTAGTAAATACGCTTGTTGTCGTCGTTGTAATCCACATGGAGCAGCTCGTCGATCACATAGGCGAACTCCCTTGGCATCTTCTTTCGCACCTTGGAGCGGGTGTACTTGGAGGACACCACCTTGCAAATCTGCACCAGACGGTAGATGGTAATCTTCTGAAAGTCCTCGGTAAACAGTCCCGTCTTACGGATCTTTCCCAGATTCCGGTCCGGGTAATAGATCAGGTTCGCCAGCTGGACTTCCTCCTCCTCGGGAATCAGGTGCCCGAAGGTCTCCCGGATCTTCTCCCGGATAATGCCGGAAGAGCTGCGCAGCAGATGGACAAACGCCTCATATTCCCCGTGCAGGTCGCTGAAGAAATACTCCGTCCCCTTCGGCAGTCCGCAGATCGCCATCAGGTTGATGATCTCGCTGGTGGCCGCCCTCACCGTGGGGTACTCCCTGGACAGCAGCTTTAAATAAGCCAAATCCCTCATTTCTTCCGCCTCCCTTGTTCCATCGTTTTCAAACAGTTAAAAATATAGTAACACAAAATATCCCAGTTTTCAAACCCTCCCCAAAAAAGAAATATACAATTAACAAATTAGTAAAGACTTCCGCCCCCGACAGTGCTACACTATTCAATATCACCCTAAGGAGCTGCAAATACATGAAAGAAAACAATGAATCCACCGTCAACTGGAAAAAAGAACTTCTGGAATGGCTGAAAATACTTCTGGCTGCCGCCGCCATCGCCCTGATTGTCAACACCTGCGTCATCGCCAACACCCGGGTGCCCTCCGATTCCATGGAAACCACCATCATGGCCGGGGACCGCCTCCTGGGCTCCCGCCTGTCCTACCGCTTCGGCTCCCACCCGGAGCGGGGCGACATTGTGATCTTCAAACACAAGGCCGAGCCTGGCCGGGACCAGACCCGGCTGGTCAAGCGGGTCATCGGCCTGCCTGGTGAAACCGTGGACATCCGGGACAACCGGATCTATATAAATGGCTCCGAAACGCCCCTGGAGGAGCCCTACCTGCCCGAGCCCATGGAGACGGACGACCAGCATTTTGAAGTCCCTGAGGGCTGTTATCTCATGCTGGGGGACAACCGGAACGACTCCGCGGACGCCCGCATGTGGGCGGACCCCTATGTGCCGGAAACGGATATTGCGGCAAAGGTATTTTTCCGATATTATCCAGGATTCGGGCGGGTGTCCTGATTGCCGGACGGCGGAGAGATTGGATGGAAGGAGGGTTCTGTTGTGAAAACAGTGCGCTATTCGGATCGTGAAAAAATGATCGTGGAGGAGGGTTTGGCGGCGGTGGAGAGAGTCCTCACCGGGGACGATACCGACGCCATCGAGCGCCTGCTGTTGTGTCTGGATTATTATATGGACCCCTATTACGGCAATCGCCTGCCCTATGAACGGGAATTGATCGTCCTGCTGCAAAATCTGATCCTCTCTTCCAATCCCCTGGACCTGAAGCAGGACGCGCTGCAGCTTCTGACCAGCTACGCCTGGCCGCCTTTTTCTGTTCTGGAACGGGGAATGACGGAAGCGGAGAAAGGCCGTTTGCGGTTGGAGCCTGCGCTGAAGCAGGATATTATTTACGCCCTGAATATGGCAAAGGAGGCGGCGGCTCTGACCGCCCTGCTGGAAAAATGCGTTTCCATGATCCGCTCCATGCGGGAGGAATTCAAAGAGCTGGACCAGGGCCGCTTCGGCGCGCTGCCCCAGTGCTCCATCGTCAAATACTGCGCGGGAGCGGACTCGGAGCCCATCGGTTATTTTAAGAACGCGACGCTGCACACCTGGAAGCTGGAACAGGACAAGTATACGCTGGCGGACAACGCCCTCTGCCACCAGCAGAAGCCGGTATCCGGGATGTTCTTCCCCCAGGGTGGCTTCTGGATCAGCTTTGACCTGGAGCGCGGGGCCGGATACCTGATCTATCAGCTGGGCCCACGGTTCGGCAGGGGCTTCACCTTCGACCTGGTGTTCCCGGAGGAAGGCGGCGCACGGCTGGAGAATGAGCGGGTGGATTGGGTGTCTTGATTTTTGAAGGTGTGTTTGGATAAACTGGATTGAAGCTGGTATATTGCATTTCAAACATGCATATGCTATAATGCCAATAGGCTAAGAGATGTAACAAGTCCACACAGGACAGCAACGAGAACCCCCAGATGGCAGTCTGGGGGTTCTCTATTCCGTTTAAATGGCGTAAAATCTTTTCGTTACAGACTGCGGATAAAACTACGAAAACTCCACCAAACAAAGTCTTGCGGTATCCCCGAAATTATAGTAACATTATCTTAAAATCCCAGCGCCGCGGAATGTGCACGGCTATTCTCCCCATCAACCTGCGGGGAGCAGTCTCAGTCATTTCCCGGCGCGCCAGAAAACATTTACATTTCCTGGGAATCTCAGATGATTTTCAGAATGGAGGAGACATAATGGAACAGCTCTATGTATTCGGTACAGGAAACGCCCAGGCCATCCACTGCTACAACACCTGCTTCGCGCTGCGGGACGGGGACGAATATTTCATGGTGGACGCCGGAGGGGGCAACGGAATCCTGAAAATTCTCGACGAGATGAAGGTGGATTTGAACCATATCCATCACATTTTCGTCACCCACGAGCACACGGACCACATTCTGGGCATCGTCTGGATGATCCGCATGATCGCAACCGGCATGAAAAAGGGCACATTTGAGGGCGACCTGCAGATCTACTGCCACCCGGATCTGGTGGAGACCATCAAGACAATCTGCCGCCTGACCGTACAGGGGAAATTTTACAAAATGATCGGCGACCGCATTTTCCTGGTGCCGGTGGAGGACGGAGAGACCGTACATATCCTGGACTACGACGTGACCTTCTTCGACATCCTGTCCACCAAGGCCAAGCAGTTCGGCTTCACCACCCAGTTGAAGAACGGGAAGCGTCTGACCTGCGCGGGCGACGAACCCTACAATCCGGGCTGCCGGACCTACGTGGAGGGAAGCGACTGGCTGCTGCACGAGGCGTTCTGCCTGTATGGGGACCGGGAGCGCTTCCAGCCCTATGAGAAGCACCACAGCACGGTGAAGGAGGCCTGCGAGCTGGCAACCGAGCTGAATATTCCGAATCTGGTCCTGTGGCACACCGAGGACAAACAGATCGCCCGCCGCAAGGAGCTGTATACCGCCGAGGGACGGGAGTATTATCAGGGAAATCTGCTGGTGCCGAATGACCGGGAGATGATTGAGCTGTAGAACAGCAGTGAACAGCGTTTGGACAGGACGCTCCGGTGATCCGCTGCGGCCAACAGCCGACTAAAGGATGTACGCGGATCACTGCTTCGAACAATCGCCCATTGCCCATTGCAATCAACAAAAAACGCCGCCACGCCGCGGGACTGCCGATTATGCCGTTTATGGCACAGCAGCCCCTCAGCGTGGCGGCATTTTTCATTTGAATGGATTCGACCGCCGGTGCGGCCTGCGGGCGATTGTCTCCCTTATTCTTATGCCTCCATAGCCATCCGGTAAATCTCCATCATCTCTGTTTTCCCAAGCTCCTTGATCCCCGGCAGCGTGCGCGTCCCGAAATTAGTGCATTTTTCTGCCATCACATCGATCTTCTCCGGCTCCACGCCCAGGTCGCGGATATTTGTGGGCATATCCAGGCTCTTGAAATAGTCCTCCGTAACCTTGATTCCGGCCAGGGCCGTTTCCATGGGATTCTCAAAATTCATTTCCAGATTCCACACCCGCACCGCGTACTGGGCGAAGCGCTCCGGCCAGGCCGCGCACACGTAACGGGCCCAGGAGGGCCACAGGGCGGAAAGCCCGGCTCCGTGGGCGATCTGTGGATACATGCCAGAAAGCTCGTGCTCCATCTGATGCACCTGCATCATAAACGTTCTCCCGGCGCTGGTCAGGTCGTTGTGGGAAAGGCTTCCGGCCCACATCAGAGTGGCTCTGGCTTCATAGTTCTCCGGATCCTGGTCCGCTATCGCTCCGGCTTCCGCCACGGACTTCAGAAGCCCCTCCGCGATCCGGTCCGTCAGCGGCGTCTCCTTCGTCGTTCCGCCCATATACCGCTCCAGGGTGTGCATCATGATGTCCACGGTGCCGCAACCGGTCTGGAAACGATTCACCGTGTAGGTCAGCTCCGGGTTGCAGATGGAGAACAGAGGCCGGTGGGTGGTGCTGTTGAAACCGCGCTTTAAACCGTTCTCCTCATTGGTAATCACGCAGGAGGCGCTCATCTCGCTGCCCGAGGCGGACAGGGTGAGAATGGTGCCCACGGGCAGGGCGCCGCTTGGTGCCGCTTCCTTGGTGAAGAACTTCCACACGTCAGCGCCGGGACTTCCCGCGCCGTCCGCGATGCACTTGGCCGAGTCGATCACGCTGCCGCCGCCCACGGCCAGTACAAAGTCCACTTTCTCCGCCAGGCAAAGTTCGATGCCCTTTTTCGCCATGGACAGGGTGGGGTTGGCCTGTACGCCGCCCAGCTGCACATAACCGATTCCCTCCGCCTCCAGCGCGCTGCACACAGCGTCCAGAAGCCCGGTTTTCTTCGCGCTGGCCCCGCCGAAATGAACCAGCACCTTTTTAAATCCATATTCCTTGACGATCTTCCCCACCTGAAGATGGGTTCCCCTTCCGAAAATCATCCGCGTCGGGGTATAAAACTCAAAATTGTTCATAGCGCCGCCTCCTCGTTTTCCGATGTGTCTATTGTCGTTCCTATCATATCATGATATGGGAGTTGCTACAAGTGGATGCGGACGGCGGGCATGGGGCTGATGGGCCGGGCTTTGTGCGTTGCGCTTGCGCGGCGCTGGCCTTGCCCGGCCCACGCCACGCCGTTCTCGCCTGGTCCACACCCGCTATGCTCGCCTTGCCTGCTCCCATTATTCTCGCCCGGCCCGCACCTGCCATTCTCGCCTGCCCCGCTCCCGTTATTCTTGCCCAGCCCACACCCGCCATTCTCGCCTGCCCCGCTCCCCTCGCCCAAGCCACGCGCTGCCGTCCCTAAATTTTCACCTCCCCCATCTTCCCAGGTCTAAACAACCATTTCCACGCATAAGATAACCATAAACGGGTGTCCCACGTCGCGGCATCGCGCGTCTACGAAAATGCGCCTGACTCCGCCCCGGAACTGAAGGAGGTAATCAATCTATGTGGTGGAAAGACCGAGGAAAACGTCTGCGGACCCGCCGTCCGATCAGCGAAAAGACCATCATATTTACGGAAGCGGTGGTGTTGAGCCTGCTGTGCCTCTCATTTTTTCTCTTTCGCACAGAGCCTGGTCAGGCCGCCATGGCCCACGCGGGCAAGGCGGCCGCCGCTCTGGGGCTGGAGAAAATGCTTCCCCAGAAGCAGGAAAATGCCACCCCGCCCGAGGCAAAATCTTACATAAAATGGGTGGACTTCACTGTGACCTGCGAGGCCATGAACCAGGCCTTCCGCTACGACGTGGACACCTGCCAGGCGGACGTCCACTTGAACTGGGTGGACCTTCTGGCCTATCTGGGCGCGCGCTACGGAGGCGACTTCTCCCGCTACAAGGCCGCGGATATGACCCAGGTTGCGGAGAAATTAAAGAGCGGCGAGACCACCATGGAAGCGCTGACCAAGGACATGAAATACTACAAGTATTACCGTGAAGCCTACGGCGCGGTGCTGGACGGAATGGTGGGCCAGTTTGAGGCGCAGATTCCCGCCAGCGAAGCCCCGGGCGCTTATCTGCCCTCCGGCGTCACCGGCGGGGCCCCCGGCGACCCGGAAACCATCTGGGTTACAAAATACGGGCTAAAAGCATTTTCCCCTATCGCCAAGGGCTTTCCTTACAGCGATTTCGACGACTTCGGCGTAGCCAGGAGCTACGGCTTCCGCCGCCAGCATCTGGGCCACGACCTCATGGGGCAGGTGGGAACCCCTGTGATCGCCGTGGAATCCGGCTACGTGGAGGCCATGGGCTGGAACCAGTACGGCGGCTGGCGGCTGGGAATCCGCAGCTTTGACAAGAAGCGGTACTACTATTACGCCCATCTGCGCAAGGATTATCCCTATCAGTCCAACTTAAAGGAGGGCAGCTACGTCCAGGCCGGGGACGTGATCGGCTACCTGGGCCGCACCGGCTACAGCCGGACCGAGAACACCAACAATATCGACGAACCCCATCTTCATTTTGGCCTTCAGCTGATCTTCGACGAGTCCCAGAAAGAGGGCAACAACGAGATCTGGGTGAGCTGCTACGAGCTGGTCAAATTCCTGTCCATGAACCGCAGCCAGGCCGTAAAGGTGGAGGGCACCAAGGAATGGACCCGGGTCTACGGCACAAAGGATCCGCAGGTGCCGGATACGCCGCCCGCAGAGCCGCCGAAAGCGCCGGAAAGCAATCCCTAGAGGCGTCTCCCAGGCAGGGATGCCGCGCCAGACTTTCCGAAGATATTTTTAAACAGCCGCATTTGCGATTGCCTCGCAGATGCGGCTGTTTTTTTGACTTCTCCCACCCCATTTGTTATAATCAAGGAAACGTATTTCTTATCATCAACCGTCGGTTGGCGACAAGGTATCATCAGAAGTTCCTCCCCCCGCCCACCATTCCCCCCACAGAAAGGAGACAAACCATGCCCCAGCCGCTGCGCTTAATGATCGTAGACGACGAGTCCTTCATGCGGGACAACCTGGCGCATCTCTTTCCGTGGGAGGAGCTGGGTTATGAGGTGGCCTCCGTCTTTGCCAACGGCCGGGAAGCCCTGGCCTACCTGGAGCACAATCCCGCGGACGTGGTGCTCACC